>Ga0078972_1004195_pt1 | contig 40493 bp, 42 predicted proteins | sample YelNatPaOPGAMG01_FD_67568 | JGI IMG/M metagenome (GOLD analysis project Ga0078972, IMG submission 67568) | Hot spring thermophilic microbial communities from Obsidian Pool, Yellowstone National Park, USA - OP-RAMG-01 (SPADES assembly) (version 2) | ecosystem: Environmental > Aquatic > Thermal...
AAGGGGGCACATAAAGCTTGATAGAAAAGTTGTGAGATTCCTGGTGGATTTTCAGTATGAGAGGGCAAAGGAGACTCTTTCTCTACCCGAAAGGATAGATATCCTTAAGAGGGCGATCAGTCAGGGAAAAGAACTGGAGATAGTCTACCTCAAAAGTTCAGATGTAAAGACTGTAAGAAGAATAATCCCCCTTGAGATAAAGGAGATGGAGTTTAAAGACATATACTGAACCCTCGCAACCTTCCCCCTTAACCCCCATCTTTGACGCAATAAGACAAGAAAGCAAATTTACCTCATCAACGGAACTCTGCAGCGATTAACATACCTGCAGATTTTATCTTTGCCGCAAGGAGCGTAGATTGGCTTGCACCACCTCCCTTTGTAACTGAGCAATCAAGAGATTCCTCGATTCTTCTGCAACTATCCCTGTCTTTCTCGACTACAAAGATGTCGTGCCCTTCCTGACAGAGTTTTTCAGCTATCTAATAACCTACTTCACCTGCTCCGACTATAACGATTCTCACTTCTTCACTTCAATGCCAAGCTTCTTAAGTAGGTCTTTCCCTTCCCCAAAAGGTAGGACAGGAAATGTTTCAAATTCTACAACATCGATCCACTCTGCTCTGCTCTCAATCAAGCCCCTCGCATCTGTATCGATCACATTTATAGCTCTACACCCCTGAAGATCCAAAAATTCGCAAATTACCCTCACACTCTTAGGCCATTTCCATTTTTTTCTTCTCCTTTCCACTTCTTTTTCGTCCTCTGGAGCCCATCTACATATGTTCATAAAAAGCATTTTAACACCCCCTCCTTTTTTTAGGTAGTATATCAAAAAAATCGACACCTTTTTAGTTCAAACTCTAAAATGGCGTAATAACTCTTTCTTCTTCCCTTCCCGGATGTCCCGTAGGCAAAACCTCACTTGGAGGGTATCTCTTCAGTGCATAAGCCATAAATCTCATCCAGATAGGCAAACAGACCCTTGATCCGCTTTCAGCTTCACCGAGAGAGGCTCTTTGATCAAACCCAACCCAGACACCGGCGATCAGATTTTCTGAATAGCCAATAAATAACGCATCATAGTAATTGCTTGTCGTGCCTGTCTTACCTGCTAATTTATAACCAAGGCTGGAGGCAGCTTTTGCTGTTCCGTACTCAACCACTCCTGAAAGTAAAATATTCATCTTGTGAGCCAAATCTTCTTCCAGCACCCTTTCCTTCTCGTAGGAAGCCTCTTCAATGACATTTCCTGAATGATCCTCTATTCTCCTCACAAAAATCGGTTTTATCCTATAGCCACCATTTGCAAATACTGCGTAACCTTTTACGAGTTCTAAAAGGGTCAGATTTGATGTACCAAGGGCAACCGAAAGGTTATTTGGGATATCCGAATTTATACCCAAATCAGAGAGCGTCTTTTTCAAAGAGTCTATACCAATTTGTTCAAGTAGCCGCACAGTCGCGGCGTTTTTAGAATATGCGATCGCATCGCGCAGAGTTATCAGACCGTCGTATCTTCCATCATAGTTCTTAGGTATCCAGACCTTCCCTAAACCTGAAGGGTATTCACGTGGTTCGTCTTCTACTTGTGCATTGAGATCGTATCCCTTCTTGAGAGCAGTAACGTACACAAAGGGCTTGAACGCACTCCCGCTCTGGATTTTTGCGTATATTGCTCTGTTATAAGGGCTTTTTTCAAAGTCCCTTCCTCCCACCATAGCGTAGATGTACCCCATCTTTGTGTCCATGCATATGAGTGAACCCTGCACATCTGTGATTTTTTTCGGGATAAACTGATGGACCCTCATCCTATCCATCCCCACATATACTCCCCTTGTTACGTCACCTTCTCTGAACGGGAAACTATCGGTTTTTAGAAAGCCTCTTTCTCTGCCAAGTAACACTACATAACCATTTTTTTGTCTTTCCTTTATCAAAAGTTTATAAACTTTTTTTGGCTTGAGACCTGTCATCTTCAAATCCATCTCTGAAACACGTAAAAAGTCATTCCAGTTCTTCCTATCTACATGCTCAAGGATTTCGAAATCCCCTCTCCTCTGCTCGTAATTAAAGATCCCTTCTTTTAAAGCCTCTTCAGCCAATCTCTGAAGTTTAACGTCAACTGTTGTGTAAATCCTGAGTGGTTTCCTTGAAAAGATCCCTTTCCCGTATTTCTCTTCAACGTACCTTATAACGTAGTCCTTAAAGTAAGAATCAGAAAAGACTCCGTTGTCCTCTCTAACGAATATCTTTTCGTTTAACATCTCTTTTTTCTGCCTATCAGTGATCATTCCTTTTTCCCACATTTGATTTATCACATATTCCTGTCTTAGCCTCGCAAGCCCTGGGTGGCGCTTTGGAGAGTATCTGGCAGGTGCCTGGACAATCCCTGCAAGTAAAGCAGCTTCTGCCCTCGATATCTCCCAAACGTGCTTTCCAAAGTAAACCTGAGAAGCAGCCTCAACCCCATATATACCGTGGCCAAGATATACGTTATTTAGATAAAGATTCAAAATCTCTCTCTTCGTCAGGTACCTTTCCAGTTTGTAAGCAAGGACAACTTCCCTTATCTTTCTTGATATGCTCTTTTCAGGGCCGAGAATAAGGGTCTTTATCACCTGCTGGGTTATTGTGCTACCCCCCTGCATGAATCTTCCATGGATTATGTTCTTTATGAGCGCACGTAACATACTTTCAGGTTCTACCCCTTTGTGCTTAAAAAAGTCCGCATCTTCTGCGGCAAGAAAAGCGTCCCGCACATGTTTCGGTATTTTTGTATATTTTACGTAGATCCTGTTGTCAGGAACAACAACGTATGCAACCTCATCATTTATGCCGTAGATTACACTTATGGGTTTGTTTTCAAGTCTCTTGAGCACGTAAATCGAAGGGATGTCCTTGAGAATATAGAATAGATAACCACCGAACAAGAGGAAAATAGAAGCTATGAAAGTAAAGGCAAGGAATCTTATCCGTTTTCCCTCTTTCACTTTCATTTCTTCGGATATATTAAAACACTTTTTTCATCAATTCAAAGATCTCTGATTAAAGGCACTCTCAGAGGGAAAGTGAAACAGGTGAAATCAAAAGGAAATACTCCTCTTTCCCCCTCTCGCGAGTATCCTAAACCAATTTCTTTTAAAGTTACTACCACTCGCAGAATTCCATTTCTGTCCTTAAGCGCAATGTGGTGAGCACGCTGCCATTAAGTGGCAATTTTGACCTTGGGCCTTCCGGGATTTGTAAAACTCATGGTCAAATGAGTTTGCAAGCCCGAGAACCTCACCTCTGGAACAAATTTCCGGCCAAGGGACCGGATCTCTCGGGGAACATGCTAAAAGGAAATACACCGCCTTTTATACCTTCGCCTCCAGTGTGCATACAACATCTTTTCCCTGGCCTGTTCTTTTTTTTACCCACCCCCGAAATCTTAACCTTTGGCCTTGAAATCAGGGGAACCTTCCTTTACGCCGTCCCTTGAATAATTGGAAGGAGCATCCCTCCACTCACAGAAACGGCACGCCATGACTCTATTTCCCAGGTTCAATTCTTCTCTTTCTTATCTTTGCCCCTCTCACCTTAAGGATCGGGAAATAAACGTTGAAGGTTCGACGCATAAGATGTTTTTCGTGATCACGGTCAGGCTTTCATTTTGTGGCAAGCACTATGAAGCTCAAAGAAAAAGTCTCTGAAAATTGGTGAGTTTGTATCGAATAGCACATCCTCAAGTCTTCTTATGAGCGCGCTCCCTACAACAAACCCATCAACGTATTCCCAAAATTGGTCTATGGTTGATGCTCCGGAAATACCAAAACCCAAAGCAACTGGCATCCTACTTATGGATTTGAGACTCACCAATACCTTCTTTATATCCTCTGGCAGATTCTCCTTTTCCCCAGTAACCCCGGTTACAGAGACAAAATAAAGGAATCCTGTCGCATGCCTCATTATCCCCCTTATTCTATTCTCGTTCGAAAGGGGTGAAACAAGAAATATGAAGTCCAGCCCACGCTTTCTTACAAACCCAGAGAACTCTTTAGCCTCTTCAAACGGCAAATCAACGCATAGAATTCCATCTACACCAGACATTTTTGCCTCGTCGAGCATTTTTTCAAATCCGTATGAATAGAAAGGGTTCATGTATCCCATGAGGATTATCGGTGTTGAGTTTTTCTTTCGAAACTCCCGCACGAGATCGAAAATTTTCGGAAGGTTTGTCCCGCTCCTTATAGCTCTTTCCATGGCCCTTTGAATCACGGGTCCATCAGCCAAAGGATCGGAAAAAGGTACTCCAAGTTCTATAAGATCTGCGCCATTTTCTGAAAAAAAATCGATTATCTCGTAAGTTTTTTCAATATTTGGATCCCCTGCGGTAACATAGGGGACCAGGGCTTTTTTCCCCTGTCGATTCAACGTTTCAAATATTTCCTTTATCATGGTCCTTTTTTAAACGTTCCAGGACTGTGGTAATATCCTTGTCCCCCCTACCCGACAGATTGAGAAGCACAGTCCTACCCTCGTATTTTTGCCTGTTTTTCAAAAGAAATGCAATGGCGTGACTGCTCTCCAATGCGGGAAGTATACCCTCTGTACGTGAGAGAAATAGGTAGGCGTCTATTACTTCGTCATCTTTGGAGAATCCGTAAGAAACCCTCCCTGTCTCAAAAAGGAAAGAGTGCTCAGGACCGACGCTTGCATAATCAAGCCCTGGCGCAATCGAGTAAGTATCCAATATTTGGCCCCATTCGTCTTGAAGCACGTAACTCTTTGAACCCTGAAATATTCCTATACGTCCTCTTTGGAAACGGGCAGCATGTCTTCCACTATCTATACCTTCTCCTCCAGCCTCGACACCTATCAGCTGGACTTCGCGGATTTTCAAAAATGGAAAAAATATGCCCAGGGAGTTACTTCCACCACCCACACAGGCAATGACTACATCCGGGATCCTCCCCTCTTTTTTTATTATCTGTCTTTTTGCCTCCTTCCCGATTACGGAAACAAAGTACTTTACCATTTCAGGATAGGGGTGGGGACCAAATACTGTTCCGATAACATAGTGCGTTGTCCTCACGTTTGTCACCCAGTCTCTGAGCGCTTCGTTTATTGCGTCCTTCAATGTCCTTGTTCCTGACCCCACAGGAAGCACTTCAGCTCCAAGCATCTTAATTCGGTTAACGTTCATTTTCTGTCTTTCAACATCGTCTATCCCCATATAAATCGTGCACTCGAGGCCGAGGAGAGACGAAGCTGTTGCAACGGCAACACCGTGCTGACCTGCCCCCGTTTCTGCTATTATCCTTTTCTTCCCCATCCTTTTCGCAAGTAAGACCTGCCCTAATGCGTTTATTATCTTGTGCGCACCTGTATGACAGAGATCTTCTCTTTTCAGGTACAGCTTAAGGTTGAGTCTTTCGGATGCGTTTTTTGCGAAGTAAAGCGGGGTCGGTCTCCCAACATACTCCCGGAGATAGGAAGAAAATTCCTTGCGGAAAGAGATGTCGTTCTTTGCCCTTTTAAACTCCTCCTCCAACTGATATAAAGCAGGCATAAGTGTTTCAGGAACGAACCTACCCCCAAACTTTCCGTAATATCCCTTCTTCCTCATAATGCCTCAGCCTTTTAAAAAACTCTTCCATCTTTCTTCTCTCTTTTTTCCCCGGTCTCTCCTCAAGCCCTGAACATACGTCAATGGCGTAAGGTTTCAGTCTTACCGCATGATGTAAGTTTTCAAGGCTTATGCCTCCTGCGAGTATAAAGCTTCTTTTCAGCCCCTTTAGGAGGTTCCAATCGAAAGGGATCCCTTGCCCACCAAAAAATTCTGAATAACTGTCAAGTAAAGGGAAGTAGGGCGTAATCTCTGCTCTTCTTATGTCATTTTCGTCCCTCACCCTTATAGCCCTTATAGCGATCCTTCTGTCCAGAGGGAGATCTTTATAAATTTGGGCAAGATCAAGCCCCACTTCTCTCATAGTTTCAATTATCTCTTTTTCGTCTTCCTCAACGAACACTCCAACCTTCGTAATGAATGGCGGCAGCTTACCAATTATTGCTTTTGCCTTTTCTGGCTCTATATATCTTTTACTTTTCCTGTAAAAGACAAACCCGATAGCATGTGCTCCAAGCTCCGCAGACAGGAGCGCATCTTCAAGGTTTGTTATTCCGCAAATCTTAACCTTTACCATTTTTTAGCCATTTTATAATCATCTCAGGATTTTCAGATTTCATAAGTGTGGTGCCAACAAGAAATCCAGAAACCCCATAGCCTATGAACCTGAGAATATCCTCCCGGTCCCTTATCCCACTTTCTATGATAACCGGTACTTCTTTCGGGACGAGACTCAACAATTTTTCAGCATGACCATGGTCAATGGTCAGTGAAGATAGGTCCCTCGAATTTATTCCGAGTAGAAACTGCCCATCAAAGATCCTGAGCACATCCATTAATGCGTCTTCTCTGTGCACCTCAAGGAGCACATCCATCTCGTAATGCAGACATATCTTTAGAAACTCCTTGATCGTCCTGGTATCGAGCATTTCGGCAATAAGGAGAATTGCATCAGCCCCGAAATACTTACTTTCAACAATTTCGTAAGGGTCAACTATAAAGTCTTTTCTGAGGACGGGAAGTTCAGTAATTTCCTTTGCAGATCTTAGATATCCCAAATCTCCTCCAAAATACTCCTTCTCAGTGACAATAGAGACTGCTGAGGCTCCACCATTTTCATAACTTCTAAGTTGCTTTTTGAAATCCACATCGTTACCCAATAAGCCCGAGCTCGGAGATGCATTCTTGAATTCAGCAATGATCTTCACTTCTTCAGGGTATCTCTCCGAAAACTTTTCCATGAATGGTCTCTTTTTCGATTCGTAGATTCTCCTTTCCATTTCTGCCTGTGGCATGATCTCCTTTTTCTTCTCCAGACGAACGACTTTAGCCTCGTATACCTTTTTTAGGAACACCTCAGGCTCTCCATCACGTATTCTTTCACCACTTTTAGCGCCTGTTTAGAATCTATGATCTCCCTTGCGTAGTCAATTCCTTCCTCGATGCTTTTTTTTCTTCCAGCTATGTAGAAACCAAAGCCCGCATTCATGAGCACAATATCTCTTTTCGCTCCCCTTTCTTTACCTTCCATTATCTCCTTTGCAATCCTAACATTATCTTTTCGATCACCCCCCTTTATCTCCTCTTCTTTTGCCCTTTTTATTCCAAAGTCTTCGGGTGAAATGGTGTATCTTTTCACCCTTCCTGTGTCTATCTCATAAACACGTGTCTCACCTATTACACTTATTTCGTCTAAACCGTCGAGCCCGTGAACCACTGCCGCCCTCTGTACTTTTGTCTTAAGTAGCACCTCAACGTATGTCTCGCAAATTTCGGGCTGAGCAACACCCAGTACCATATGTGTGGGTGAGGCAGGGTTTGCAAGGGGACCAAGTAAGTTAAAAATGGTTCTCACACCCATTTCCTGTCTTGTCTTCTGAACATTCTTCAAGGCAGGATGAAAAAAGGGTGCAAAAAGAAAAGCAAAGCCTGTTGAATCTATAAGTCTTTTTATGTGTGACTCTTCTCCGGTTATCTTAGCCCCCAAGGACTCAAGAAAGTCTGCACTTCCACACAGGCTCGATAAGGCTCTGTTCCCATGCTTTGCTACCTTCACCCCTCCGCCTGCAAGAACAAAAGCTGAAACAGTGGACACATTAAACGTTTTTCCGCCGTCGCCACCTGTACCCACAATATCCATAAGAGGAGAGCAAGGGATTTCAACCTTTTTGGCCTTTTCCTTTATAACCTTGAGTGCACCAATTATCTCTTCAGGATTCTCTCCTTTCATGCTCAAGCCCATAAGAAGCGCCGCAACCTGAGATTCCTTTGCAACCCCATCAACTATCTCCCTCATGACCTGCTCCATTTCGTCTGCTGAAAGACCGATTCCTTTAGCTATTTTTGAGATTGCTTCCCTGATCATATAACTCCCGACAATTTTAGAAAGTTTCTGAGTATAGTCTTTCCTTCCTTCGTAAGGATTGATTCAGGGTGGAACTGTACACCCTCTACCAAAAAATCCCTGTGCCTTAGTGCCATAATTTCTCCGTCCTCTGACCTCGCGGAAACCTCAAGGATGGACTCTTTCACTGACTCCTCATCTACTGCAAGGGAATGGTACCTCGTCGCGTAGAAAGGGTTATCTATCCCACTAAATATGGTTTTTCCATCGTGAAAAATAGGAGATACCTTGCCATGTACAATTCTTTTTGCTTTTTTTATCTTTGCTCCGAATGCATATCCTATAGCCTGATGACCAAGGCATACTCCAAGAATCGGGATCCTGCCCGCAAAATTTCTTACGACTTCCACTGTCAATCCAGCATCTTCAGGCCTTTTTGGCCCCGGCGAAATAATGATTGAAACAGGCGATAGTTTTTCTACTTCCTTCAAATAGAAAACGTCGTTCCTTAGAACCACGACTTCACTGTACATCTCGGAGACGTACTGGAAAAGGTTGAAGGTAAAAGAATCGTAGTTATCTATAATCAGTATCAAGGTAAAATCTCCTTAAGACCTTTAATCGCCTCTATTATGGCTTTGGCCTTGTTTACTGTCTCATAGTACTCTTTTTCGGGTATGGAATCAGCGACAATGCCCGCCCCAGCTTGAAAATAAAGGGTGTTTCCCCTCATAAGAAGACTTCTTATGGTTATGCAGAAGTCCATGTCCCCATTGAAGGAAAAGTATCCAGTCCCCCCTGCATAGAACTCTCTTTTTTCTTCCTCCAGTTCCTCAATGATCTCCATCGCCCTGATTTTTGGCGCACCAACTACCGTACCTGCGGGAAAAGATGAAGCAAAAACATCAAACTCATTCAGACCTTTCCTTAGTTTTCCCTTTACTGAGGAGACTATGTGCATAACATGAGAGTATCTTTCGACCTTCATAAAATCATCTACTACTACGCTACCTATTTCGGCAACTCGTCCAAGATCGTTTCTTGCGAGATCGACAAGCATCACATGTTCGGCAAGTTCTTTCTCATCTGAGAGAAGCTCTTTTTCCAGATTTTCATCATCCTCTTTTGTTTTACCCCTCGGCCTCGTTCCGGCAATCGGCTTTAAATAAACAACGCCATTTTTTATCTTCACCATAGTCTCTGGAGAAGAACCAATCAAACTGTATTCTGGAAAATCAAAATGAAACATGTAAGGAGAAGGATTTACGAGTCTGAGTGCCCTGTATACGTCCGTGCTTTCCGCGTCAATAGATACTGAGAACCTCTGGGAAAGCACAACCTGTATGACGTCTCCATTTTCTATGTACTTTTTTGCCCGATCAACCATATTTTCGAATTTCTTCTTGGATACAGAGAGATCCACCTCTTCTACAAACCGCTCTCTCCTTTTCTTAGAAGGAATGGGAAATCTTAACAAAAGTTTAAGTTCCCTTATTCCTTCAAAAGCTTGAGCTTCAAGGGGGCTTATACCTATGAATTTTACTCTTCCCGTATAGTTGTCGAAGACCGCGATCTTCGAAGGGAAAAGGAAGTACATATCGAGGCATCCTATTTTTTTCGCTTTTATATCCGGAATTTTTTCAAAAAAACGAACGGAATCGTAGGATACGTACCCGAAGGCTCCTGCTGTGCTAATCTCGTGTGTACTGCCATTTAACTTCAATCCATCTACAATACCCTTAAGGACAGTGAATGGATTCGCCACATTAAATTCATCCTCTATCAGGCCAGAGAGAATCACCTTATCTCCCTCAGCCTTAAATACGAGGTAGGGCTCAAAGCCGATTATGGAATATCTACCAGATTCCTCTTTTCTTTCTGCACTTTCAAGTAGAAACGATGGATACTCTGGATAGGCTGATCGCACCTTCAGATAATACGAAAGCGGGGTATCGAGATCACCAAGTATCTCTTGCATCACCGCATTTATCTCAAGAGCCCCTCTTTTTTTTACGAGTTCCTCAAATTCAAAATATCTCAACCTATATTCCTCCGGAGCCGAGAAAGGAGGCCTGATAATTCCTCCTGATCTTTCTGCTTTATTATGTGCTTTAAATACTCGAGCCTGCCTGTTATCTTTTCCACTTCCGGCAGGGTATGTGTGTTAAAAAGGATTTCTCCGAGAAGGTGGTCGTCCTCCGATAAAAGCCCCCTTGCTATACTTAAGTGTTTTGAAAAGGTTGTCCCCGGTACAACTGTTTTCTCGACACAGGATGCAAATACCAGTGATGAGATAAATGGGACAGCGAGAGAGTATGCCATCATTCTATCGTGCTCCTCGAATGAGAGCTCAAAGAATTTGAGCCTGTACTTTTTAAAGAACCTTTTAAAAGTATTGACAGCTTCCTTATCAGAACCGGAAATGAAGATTACGTTTTCACCTTTCAATTTCTCCATATTCGCAAATGTTGGACCAAACATGGGATGCATCGATAAAAATCTCAGCCCTTTCTTTTTGTAGTAACCCTGAATATCCCCCTTAACCGAGGCTATGTCACATAGGATTGTGGGCTCTTTTATAAATGGATCTATGGACTCAAATGCCTCTATCGTATCCTTTAAGGTGACTGCATTTAAAACAAGATCTGGCTCATAACTCTCCAATTCTTCAGGATTTAAAATCTTAATCTCCCCCTTAAGTTTTTCCACTCTGCTTTTCTCCTTGTCATACCCTGCGACCGCATGTTCCTGTTTTAGACTTCTTGCAAACCAGGAACCCATATTTCCAAGACCCATTACATAAATCTTCATAGTCAGTCTCTCTTATCCGAGGGATAGAAACCCAGGAATTTCATAAATTCTGCCTCTTTCTTTATTCTGTCTAAGGCAAGTAATGTATTTTTGTCATCTTCCGAACCATGAAAATCGATATAAAAAAGGTAGCTGCCAGGATCCCCTCTTTTTGGCTTTGACTCTATCTTTGTGAGATTTATTCCGCAATCGGCGAATATCTTTAGAACTTTGAGCAAAGCACCAGGCTCGTGCTTAGTTCCAAAGATCATCGAACATTTATCTCCTTTTTCACATTTAGATTTTGAAAGGACTAAGAATCTTGTCACGTTGTCTGGATGGTCCTCCACATTTTCTTTTATTATGTCAAGGCCATACATGCTTGCGCAGAGCTTACTCGCAATTACACATACACCTTTCATTCTTTTCTCAGACAACATCTTGGCTGCTCCTGCCGTATCATAGTATGGCCTCGCTTCAAGTTTATGCCTAACTATAAAATCCTTACATTGATTTAGAGCTTGAGGGTGGGAATAAACAACCTTCAGATCCCTGTAGTCCTCATCAGGAAGACTGAGAAGACAGTGGTGTATCGGAAGATTAACCTCTCCGACTATATATAGATCTCTACTTAAAAGAAGCTCATATACGCGTGAAATTCCTCCCTCAAGGGAGTTCTCTATGGGAACAATCCCGAAATCAAGCATCCCTTTCTCAGTCTCTTCGAAAACATCTTCGAACTCTTTACATGGAACTGGTATAGATTTATCACTGAATTTCAATGCTGCGATTTCGCTGAAAGCGCCGTGCTCTCCCTGAAATCCTATAAGTTTAAATTCCTGTGCCTGAATATATTTGCTCCTCTCAATTATCAAAGTCATAATTTTTTCAATGAATTCCTTATCCATCAGATAGCTCGGATATCTTTGCGCATTCTGAAGTACTTCTTTTTCCCTCTCGGGGACCGTTATCTGCTCCTTCAATCTTCTAAGTTTGAGGGCAATCTCAAATCTTTCATTGAGAAGCTGAAGAATCTTTTTGTCTATTTGATCGATTCTCTTTCTCAAACCTAATATCTCATCTTTTTCCATTCCATACTCTCCCGATACGCTGTTCCATTAACATAAGGTCAGCAAAAACAATGCTGCATGCTGCCTCCAGAATAACCGGGACCCTCAAGGCGAAGCATATGTCATGTCTTCCTTTTATTTCTATTTCAGTCCTCTTTCCCGTTCTCAGATCTACTGTCCACTGCTTCTTTTTTATGCTCGGCGTGGGTCTCACGGCAACCCTGAATACTATGTCATTTCCATTCGTTATACCTCCGTTTATTCCACCTGAATTGTTCGTTTTTGTCTCGCCCTTTTCCGAAACGAATTCGTCATTGTACTCAGAACCCTTCATTCTTGCTGATTCAAATCCCTTACCGAACTCTATACCCTTAATCCCTGGGATCGAAAAGACTATATGGCTGATCAAAGATTCAACGCTGTCAAAGAAAGGCTCTCCAAGCCCAACTGGGACATTTTTTATTGTGCATTCCACTATTCCCCCCAGGGAATCGCCATCAACTTGCGCCTCACAAATAGCCCTTAAAAAATCTGTTCTCCCGCCTACCTCAACGACTTCAGCGTGGGGCTTTAAAGGCTCAATGATTTTCTTTGCTACAACCCCGGCTGCTACAAGGCCCACAGTCATTCTCCCGGAGAATTGTCCACCCCCCCTTGGATCGTTAAACCCTCCATACTTCTTAAAAGCAACAAAATCAGCATGACCGGGTCTGGGAAGGAACTTTCTCTCTTCATAACCATCGGACGCTACATCCCTATTTTCAAAAATTATCGTTATCGGAGAACCATCTGTTCTGCCCTCATAGACTCCTGACTCTATGATTGGGACGTCCTTTTCCTTTCGGTCTGTCACGCCTTTTATTTCAGGCCTTCTTCTTTTCATATCCTCCGTGAAATCCTCGACACTCAAAGGTAATCCTGCCGGACAGCCATCGATTATGACGCCCACGATCTCTCCGTGGGATTCACCAAATATGGTCGCCCTAAAAAACCTTCCAAAAGTATTCATTTTTTGATCCTCATCAACTCCGTAAAAAATTCCGGATAGGACTTGTTTACGCATCCTGGGTTCGAGATCCTGACCCCCTCTTTACTCCTCAAACCCAAAATAGCAAAGGCCATGGCTATCCTGTGATCTCCCATTGGATCTATGGTTCCACTCCCAATATTCTCCCTTCCCTCTATGGATATTTTTCCTTGAGATAGCTTAAACCGTACCCCAAGGCGCGTAAAACCTTCACATATCCTCTCAAGCCGATTACTCTCCTTAAATAATTGCCTGTCTGTACCGTATATCGTGCTTATTCCCTCTGCACAAGCCGCAAGAATGCAAAGGGGAGGAAAAAGATCTGGCGAATCTGAAACATCGAATTCAAAAGCACGGAGTTCCTTTCTTTCAACGCGTATACCCTGAGGTAAAGCCTCAATAACTGCTCCACAATAATGAAGTACATCAAGAATCTTTCTATCCGCCTGAGTCGATTGAGTATTTAAGTTCTTTACAAATAGTCCTCCGGATATAGCCCCTGCCACAAGGAAGAAGGATGCGGATGACCAGTCCCCTTCTACTGAGTACGTTATCGGATTGAATTTCTGAGAACCTTTTATAAGTATTGTTGAAAGGTTAGGGTCGGTCTCTATTTTGACCCCTGCCATTTTAAGAATATCTATGGTCATCAGAACGTATGGCTTACTCTTCAGGTTTCTCAAGCTTAAGGTCGAATCTCTGTCGACCAGTGGAAGAGCAAGAAGAAGCCCTGTGATTAATTGGGATGTAAAGCTACCGTCAATTTTTGCATCTACACCACGTATCCTACCTTTTACCCGGACCGGTAAATAACCATCATTGCTCTTGCACAGAATGTTGAACTGTTCCAATTCCTTCAAGTTTCCTATGGGTCTTTTTCTCAAACTTCCAGAGCCGTCCAAGACGATCTCCTTTTCTCTTAAAGCACAGATGGGAATAAACATCCTTGCGCACAACCCGCTTTCCCCGCAGTCAATTTTGTCAACTGTTTCTTTCAAAAGTCCTGATGTTCCTTCTATTATTGTCTTTCCCTCCTCCATGTTGATTAGGGCTCCTAACTTTTCTGCTACGGAAATCGAAGCTAAGGCGTCTTTTGAGGATGAGGGGTTAAGTATGGTTGATGTGCCATCAGCAAGCAATCCCACGGCAAACCCTCTTATTGTCATGCTCTTTGAAGGCGGAGCAATTATTTCACCTTCTGTTCTCCCGCTATTAATCACTATTGACTCCATGTTCGATCTCCATTTTTAGTCGGTCAGCTATGGTCTCTGGGTCTTTGTTTTCTGTTGATATGAGAAGGTCCGACACACGAGCATAAATAGGAGTTCTATACTCTATGAGAGTATCGAGAGACTCCTTTTTTAACAAGGGTCGAGATCGTCCAGTTTCAGTTCTTCTAAGGATTGTCTCTTTTTTTGCGAAGAGCCAAATCGTGACTGCGTGTTTTCTTAGGCTTCCCCTCACCCTTTTACTTAGGACAGAACCTCCTCCGAGGGAGATAACAGCTCTCTTTTTACTTTCAAGGAGATTTACCACGAGTTCTTCTTCAATCTGCCTGAAATATGCCTCCCCTTTCTCTCTAAATATACGTTCAATGCTTGACTTCTCTTTCTCCTCTATTATTCCGTCGGTGTCTATGAAATCCATTCCCATTTTTCTTGCAAGTAAGCCCCCAACTGATGTTTTTCCTGAACCCATGAACCCGACCATGCAGATTTTAAGATTTCTTTTCTTTTTACCGTAGGCAGACTCGCTGAGAGCTTCATAAGGAGGTTCAATATTAAAGAAATGTTTTGCAGCATATATTGCTTGAAAGATGAGCCACTCCCTCCCGTCGATGTATCTGACGCCCATGCTCGTTAAGACTTTCTTTTTTCTATTCCCCCCCGAGTAATTTGCGTCCAACAATATCTGACCTTTTCTCAGAAGACCTGCGTAATCTAACCCAATCTCGGGAGGGAGGCATGATATCACGATGTCCATGTCCCTAATTTTCTCCTTTTCCAACAGAGAAAAAGCTCCCCCCCCATATTTTTCAGCCAATTTTTGCGCTTTGGCCAGGGTCCTGTTAAAAAAGACTGGTCTGGCCAAAGAGGAAATCGCAAAAGCTACTGCCCTTGCTGCTCCTCCTGCGCCGAGGATACCCACATTTTTTCCTTCCACCCTTACCCTGTTCTTCTCAAAACTTTTACGCACACCATATACGTCTGTGTTTAAAGCCAAAGCTTTTCCATCAGAAATGAGGATAGTATTAGCAGCGCCTATCTCTTCCACCAGTTCTTCTCTTTCCTCGACAAATTCCAGTATTTCTTCCTTGAACGGGCTGGTGACATTGATACCCCGGATTCCTATTGTTCTGGCAACGTCTAAAACTTCCTTGGCGCTAAAGGCTGCAAACGGAAGATAGTTAGCGTCTATCCGGTATTTCGAAAAAATCGTTTTGAAGATCTCGGGACTTCTACTATGAAATACAGGCCTGCCAGCAACTACATAGAGCTGCATCCTTTAGGGCTCCTGTAAAAGGGATATCATTTTCGAAAGGATACGTGCCTCTATCTGTCCGGAAGCCATTTCCTTACCTTTTCTGTAACATGCAAAAGTAAACGGGCTTCCAAGAATCGGAGAAAGAATTCTCGTTATCTTCCCCTTTTCGCCCATTCCAGTAACAATCAACCTTCCTTTGAACTCCTTTAATTTAATAAGATTAAGAAGGGTAAGATTATCCTCGTCCTCATTCACCATGCAAGATATCTTTCCGTAATCACCAAGTGATAGGCACATATGCGCTACCTTCTTAAGAACAGCGAGTTCGTCTGTGCCTTCGAAGTTATGGTAAGAGACGATCAGCTTTATACCTTTTTCTCTCGCTCTTTGGCTTATAGCTGATATGAAGCCTTCTCGCGAATTAAGATCCACGTCCACGTACGAGGCACCATTTTCTACTGCCTCAATAAGAAATTCTTCTCTTATCCTTTCAGGCACGTTCCCATCGCTAAAGGTAGCTATTAGATTTTTGTGGGAGGAGAATATCTTCCCCACTGCCTCTTTCGGAATTTTCATCCTATCCAGCCGAATTTCTGCAAAATCCACCTCTTTTAATATGGCCAGACATTCCTCAAGAGAAACATCACCTATGCTCACACACACCATTGAGCACCTCCATAACTTCCTCAATCATTACCTTTTCTATCCTCGAGCTTCCAATCCCATCGATGATAACAAAGTGTATGAACTTATCTTCCCTTTTTTTGTCCCCCCTTATCCTATTCAAAACCCTTTCGGAGATCTTTGGAGGAGAAGTTGGCAATCCGAACTTTCTAAGCAAACTTTCAATCCTTATAAAATCTCCGCGGCTTAAGAATCCTTTTTCCATTGAATACCTTGCCTCCAGGATCATTCCGAGCGCCACTGCGTAACCATGACTTAACCTGTAAGTTGTCTCGATTGCATGACCAAAAGTGTGACCAAAATTGAGCTTTCTTCTTTCACCAAAATCAAATTCGTCTTTTTTGACAATCTCTGCTTTCACAAGAATCGACTCCCATATGAGCCGTTCTATGAACTTTTTGTTCTGAAATTCTTCGAGTGGCATAATCTCCAACGTTTCGAATAGCTCTTTTCTACCTATGACCGCGTGTTTAATAATCTCGGAGTAGCCATTTTCAAACTCTTTCCGCGGTAGGGTATTTAGAAAATTGGTATCTATGAGAACAAAGCTTGGCTGATTGATAACGCCAATAACATTTTTTATCCCCTTAAAGTTGACTCCATTTTTTCCACCTATAGATGCGTCCACCTGCGCAAGCAATGTGGTTGGAACAAATCCGTACGGAACCCCTCTCAGGTACGTGGAGGCGACAAAGCCTGTAATATCAAGGACGACACCTCCTCCTAATCCAATAAGCCATGTGTATCTGTCAGCTTCTTGATCAAGAAGTATTTCGTATATTCTTTTTACTGTCTCCAGGGTTTTAAACTCTTCTCTTCCCTTAACTTTTATTACGCTTGATAAGGTGGTGTAACCACCAAACTTATCCCAAACTGCTTCATCAACTATAAATATCTGTTTCCCCCCGGTGAGGAATCTTTTCAGGTCAACGGGAAATTGCCCAAAAGCTATCTTGCAACCTTTAATTTCAGTCTCTATCATGGATGTTTCTAATCACCTCTTCAAGTCTTCTTATCTTTTCCATAAGCTTAGAAAATTCGTCTGGACGTAAGGACTGTTCTCGATCAGAGAGAGCTGCGTCCGGATTAACGTGGACCTCCACCATTAGACCATCAGCACCTGCGGCCAGGGCAGCAAGACTCAATGACGGGACAAGGTAAGCGTGTCCTGCTGCATGAGATGGATCTATAATAACAGGAAGGTGGGTCAGCTTTTTCACGACTGGAACTGCGCTTATATCGAGTGTGTTTCTTGTTGCTTTTTCAAAGGTTCTTATTCCTCTTTCACAAAGAATTACATCATGGTTTCCCTCGGCAAGAATGTACTCTGCGGAATTAAGCCATTCGTCAATTGTGGAATGCATCCCCCTCTTTAAAAGGACAGGCTTTCCCGACCTTCCCACCTCTTTGAGGAGCGAAAAATTTTGCATATTTCTCGCTCCTATCTGAAGAACATCAGCATATTCACTAACCCATGATACATCCCGGGGATCCATTACCTCAGTGACTACAGGTAATCCCGTTTCTTCTTTAGCCCTTTTCAGTATCTTCAATCCTTTTAGTCCCAGGCCCTGAAAGGCATATGGCGATGTTCTGGGCTTGAACGCTCCCCCTCTAAGCATTTGAGCACCCGCATTCTTGACCGCTATGGCAGTCTCAATGGTCTGTTTTTCATCTTCAACTGAGCATGGGCCTGCGATGACCACAAATCCCTGTCCTACCTTTACTCCGTCAACTTCTATGGGTCTTCTTTTTTCTTTTCCCTTTAAAACAAGTTCTACATTCTCGTTCATGATTTGCCCTCTAATGGCAAATAAAAAGGGCCATGAGTGGCTTCTGCACTCATGGCCCCTAAAAGTCCCCTCATTCCTCATGGGGGGCCAGAGTGCAAGAAAACGTAAAAATAGAACCAATAAGATTTGTTGGGATTCCAATTTGTAGCCGATCCTGCTAGCATACTGTACTAAAATTAGTACAATCCTTCTGTAGATGTCAAGACCTTTTTTTCTGTAAGTGAAAGAATTTGATTTGCGTAAGTATACGCAATCTGCTATAAAAAATAGCCATTTAAGATGAATCTTGAAGATTTTAGTTACGATTTACCTTCGCATCTTATCGCGCAGTATCCAGAGAAAGAAAGAACAGATTCCCGTCTTCTCGTCTTCAATAGAGGGGAAGGTACGATCCATCACGACTATTTCAGAAACATAGGCCATTATCTTCTTAGAGGGGATGTTCTCGTTCTAAACAATACAAAGGTGATTCCGGCGAGAATGGAGGGGAAAAAACTGACGGGAGGGAAAATCGAGATACTACTCCTTGAAAGAAAGGATGAGCGTACCTTTCTTTCACTCGTTAGAAATGCAGGAAAAAAAACGGCTCTCCATGTTGAAATCGGTGATGTCAGGGTTTCTCTCAGTAAACAGAATGGACAGTGGCTCCTTATTCTACCTCATGGTGAAAGGGATTTCCAAAAGTTACTCTCTTACGGAAAACCGCCCCTTCCTCCTTATATAAAAAGGGAAGTTGAAGACTTAGATTTCGAAAGATATCAGACAGTTTACGCAAAGGTAGAGGGTTCAGTAGCAGCTCCTACAGCTGGTCTTCATTTCACTGAGTCCCTGCTTGAGGAGCTTGAAGCAAAAGGGGTAGAAATTCTTTTTATCACCCTTCATGTGGGTCTTGGAACTTTTGCTCCTATAAAAACGGAAAAAATAGAAGAGCATAAAATGCACAGAGAGCAATTTTCCGTGGATCGAGAAGTTTTTGAAAGGTTATATCGCGCAAAAAAAGAAAAAAGAAGAATAATCGCCTGCGGAACGAGCACTGTTAGGACACTGGAGACGATCTTCTCTGAGAAAGAAAAAAGATTAGCCGGTTACACAGAACTCTTCATCTACCCTGGTTATAAGTTTTCTGCAATCGATGCTCTAATAACGAATTTCCATCTTCCCAAATCAACCCCCCTTGTTCTCGTCTCTGCTTTCGCTGGAAAGGAAAACATTCTTAGATGTTATAGAGAAGCAATTAAGAATGGGTATAGGTTCTTCAGTTACGGCGATGCGATGTTGATACTATGAGGACAATTGAGATCATAAAGGTTGATAAGGGAGCGAGGTTAGGAATAATAAGAACTGCCCATGGTGATGTAAAAACTCCTGTATTTATGCCAGTTGGTACGCATGGGGTCGTAAAGGCGATGATCCATAGAGACCTAAAAGAGATAGGTATCGAGATGATCCTCGCAAATGCCTATCATCTGTATTTAAAACCCGGTGATGAGCTGATAAGGGACTTAGGGGGGATACATAAGTTCACAGGTTGGGAAGGCCCCTTCCTAACGGACAGCGGAGGCTATCAGATTTTTAGCCTCGGTGGCTTAAGAACTGTTGAGGAGGAGGGGGTATTATTCCAGTCTCATATAGACGGATCAAAACATTTTCTCACACCCGAGAAGGTAATAGAGATTCAGGATAATCTGGGTGCAGATATAATAATGTGTCTCGATGAGTGCATTCCCTACCCTTCTTCCTACGAAAAAACTGAGAAGTCCTTAGAGCTTACGACGAGCTGGGCAAAAAGGTGCAAAAGTGTGCAAAGGAAAAGTAGGAGTCTCCTTTTCGGCATAATTCAGGGTGGGTTTTACGAGGTATTGCGTTTGAGATCCACCCATGATTTAATAAATATTGGCTTTGATGGCTACGCTATAGGGGGGTTGAGTGTTGGGGAACCAAAATCGCTCATGTGGAGGATGGTCGATACTGTAATAGAGTATTTGCCACAAGAAAAACCGAGATATCTTATGGGGCTTGGATTCCCAGAGGATATAGTTGAAGGGGTTAAAAGAGGTATCGATATGTTCGACTGTGTAATACCAACGAGGCTCGCAAGAAACGGAAATCTTTTTACCTGGAAAGGTCGGATCAACATAAAAAATGCGAAGTATAAAAGAGATGAAAGACCAATAGATGAGGAATGTGGCTGTCTAACATGTAAAACCCATTCGAGGGCTTACTTAAGACACCTCCTCATATCTCACGAACTGACGAGTTTTTACCTTAATACGATCCACAATTTGTATTTTTATTCGAGACTTATAGAGAAAATAAGGGACGCCATAAGAGACGGGGTGTACGAAAAGTTTTATGAGGAATTCATGAAATCATGGAAAGGAGGAGAAAAAGATGATGGAAATAGCTTATGCGATGGGGAATAAAGCCCAAGAAGCTCAGGGTGCACAGCAACAATGGGTGAGTCTTCTCCCTTTAATCTTACTGGGACTCATATTCTATTTTCTTCTTATAAGACCCCAGCAGAAAAGGCAGAAACAGCACAGGATGTTTCTCGAAAGTCTGAAAAAAGGTGATGAAGTGGTTACAGCTGGCGGTTTATGTGGTAAAATATCAGGGATAACAGATAATTACGTGACCCTTGAGATATCAGACAAGGTAAGGGTGAAAGTTTTGAAAAGCACAATTATAGACAGGATGAAAGGAGAGTAAAAGTGCCAAGGTACGAGAACATCATAATCTTAAATCCGGACTCTCCGAAGGAGGAGAAGGAAGAACTGCTTAAAAGGATAAGGGCAAACATAGAGAGGACAGGTGCAAAGATCGTAAGGTTTGACGACTGGACCGTAAGGAGACTCGCATATTCGATAAAGAAGATGGATAGGGGACACTATTACTATATTCTCTTTGATGCAGAAAAGGAAGCAATACCTCAGCTTGACAGATTCTACAAGACGCAAGACAACTTGCTCCGTCACCTATTCATAAAGGTCGACGACAAAGAAGAAGGCCCCAAGGTAACTCCTGAGCATGTGATCTTCGACGAGCTTGAAGGTGAGTATTCTTGAACAGAATCATTTTAACTGGAAAGGTCAGGGAAAATACGAGGGTTTTTTTTACTCCGAAGGGCGAGAAGATTGCCCTCATCCCCGTAGAAGTTGAAGATTTCAATACGGTGGAAGTAATGTATCTCGATAATGAAAGGAAGATAAGGGAAGAGAATCTGAAGGGAAAAAAGATTATGGTCCTGGGTATCCTTGTAAAATCCGAAAGAAAAAATGGAGGTACTTTGAGGATAAAGGCAAAAAAAATAGAATTCATGGAGGAATAGATGATAAACAAGGCAAAAAACCAGGAAATACAGAAAAAAAGGATCTATGTGAGAAAAAAGGTCTGTCGATTCTGTGAGGATCCAGGACTCCAGATCGATTACAAGAATCCTAAGCTCCTTAAGCAATTCATCACAGAGAGAGGAAAGATAATGCCAAGAAGGATGACAGGAACGTGTGCCTACCACCAGAGAAAGTTAAGAAACGCGATCAAGGTGGCGAGGATCATCGCCCTCCTTCCTTTTACGACTCTTTCACGTTAGGGGGAGAACATGAGGGTCATCCTTACGGAAAATCTTCAAGGAATCGGAAAAAAGGGTGATGTGGTAAACATAAGAGACGGGTATGGCAGAAATTATCTTATTCCCAAAGGGCTCGCTGTTCCCGCCACGGAGGCAAACCTAAAAAGATTGGAACACCTCATAAAAGAGAAAGAAAAGAAAAAAGAGAGACTCCATAGAAGATCGGAGGAGATAAAAAAGTTGATTGAGGAAAACCAGATATCAGTCTATAAAAGGATAGGAAAAGACGGTAAGCTCTTTGGATCGGTCACCCAGAAAGATATATCTGATGCTATAAAAAACGCCCTGAAAGTTTCTATAGACAAAAGAAGCATTGAAATAGAGGAACCGATCAAGAGCGAAGGTATGCACATCGTTGAGATAGATTTAGGGCAGGGAATAAAAGCACAGGCCAAGATCATGGTCCAAAAAAAAGATTAAATGGAGCTCAGTCGAGCAAGAAGGAATAAAAAGGTAAAACCGGACTTCCGCGTACCTCCTCAGAACATTGAGGCAGAGCAATCAGTACTTGGTGGTATACTCATAGATTCGGAATCTATAAACAAAGTCATAGATATCCTTTCCCCAGAAGATTTTTACAGGGAGTCCCACAGAAAGATTTATGAGTTGATGATCGAGCTTTACGAAAAGAGCGAGGCAATAGATATTATAACTTTGAGCTCTCTCGCAAAGGATAGGGGTCTCCTTGAGGAGGTAGGAGGGGTTACTTACCTGAGCTCCCTTGTGGATATGATGCCAAGCGCTGCAAACATCATCCAATACGCAAAGATAGTTAGAGAGAAGGCCATATTAAGAGAGCTCATAAACGTGGCGAATGAAATTATCGAAAAAAGCCACGAGGTTGACCTGGATGTGGAAGATTACGTGGATGACGCTGAAAAAATGATATTCCAGGTTTCTGAGAAAAAGTTTAAGCCCTCCTTCTATCATATTAAGGACGTGGTAAAAGAGAACGTGAAAACGATATGGAAGCTATACGAACAGAAGCAGGCTGTTACTGGCATACCAACAGGTTTCATAGAACTTGACAGATTGACAAGCGGCTTACAACCATGCGACCTCATAGTTGTTGCGGGAAGACCGAGCATGGGTAAGACCGCATTCTGTATGAACATCGCTCAGTATGTCTCAATGTTAAAGGATTCGCCTGTTCCCGTTGGGATCTTCTCAATGGAGATGTCAAAGGAGCAGCTCGTTACAAGAATGCTAAGTTCAGAAGCGGAAGTTGATCATACGAGATTAAGAACGGGTACGTTCTCGAGCTCTGAACTTCAAAGAATCTTCCAGGCAGCAGGAAGACTTTCGGAAGCTAAGATCTTTATCGATGATTCTCCTTCCATGAGCATTTTGGAACTGAGAGCCAGGGCGCGGAGACTAAGTAGGGAGCATGGTGTGGGCCTTTTGATCATAGATTACCTCCAGTTGATAAAAGGCAGGAGCAATGCGGAAAGAAGGGAGCAGGAAATATCTGAAATTTCGAGGTTCTTGAAGGCACTTGCAAAAGAGTTGAAAATCCCCGTAATTGCAATATCCCAGCTCAACAGGATGGTTGAGCAGCGGGAGGACAAAAGGCCGCGGCTTGCGGATTTACGTGAATCTGGAGCTATAGAGCAGGATGCTGATCTAATTCTATTCATATACAGGGACGAGGTTTATCACAAGGATAAGGAATCTAATAAGGGTGTAGCAGAGATAATAATAGGTAAACAAAGAAATGGGCCAACAGACACAGTTAGGCTCGCTTTCATCGACAAGTACGCAACTTTTAAGAATCTTTACAGAGAATGACTATACCCAATGTATTGTCCATTTTCAGGCTCCTCACCACCTTCCTCTTTCTCTCCTTTGTAATCAAGGAGAGATTTAACTTAGCTCTCTTTATCTTTGTTTTCCAGGGCCTAAGCGATCTTCTCGATGGTCTTATCGCCAGAACATTTAAATCGAAGTCGGATCTTGGAGCATTCTTAGACCCCTTAGCAGATAAATTTATGTTAGTCTCATCATACCTCGTATTAGCATACAAAAACATCATTCCCCGATGGGTAACTCTCATCGTTGTTTTCAGAGATTTTTTTGTGCTTCTCGGTTTTCTTATTCTCTATAACCTCTCCTATCAGAGCGTACCGAGACCAAGGCTTCTCGGAAAGATATGCACAGCCCTTGAGGTTATCACCATTTTTTATGTCCTCTGGTCAGACAGGGGACGCTACCAGTTCTATTTCTTTTACTTAACGGGGCTTTTTGCTTTGCTCTCAGGCCTCGATTATTTATTTTCAGGGATTCGTCTTTTTGTCAGGAAACCACTAAGGGGCTAAGTTATTCTTTAATCTTTAAAACTACAAAGCTCGTTACAGTGACTAAAATGCCAAGTATCTTTATTCCGAGGGCAAAACTCAAATTATCCCCGAAAATCCCAAGGATGTAAGGAATGAGTCCTATCCCAACCGCCGAGGCAACAGAAACAATAAAGCCCATTGCGAATGCCCTTTTCTCGAGGGGGATGATCCGGGAGCTCAGTACAAAAGAGAGTGGAAACATAGCAGAGATTATCGTTGCCTGAGAGAAAAGAACGTAAACCATGTGGTCTTTTTCCGAAAAGGGGATAAAGAAGGTGAGAATACCGGATGTAAAAAGAAGTAAGAAAAGGAATTTTCTGAGCTCAAAGAAGTCAAGAACGAAGCCTATAAAAAATACGAAAATAAAGGCACCTAACCTCGAGAAACCGAGCACCTTCTGAGTAAAAGAAATATCGAGTAAAAGCTCTTTTGAGAGGTAAAGGGGAAGTATGTAGTAGAGGCCCATATTACCGCCAGCAGAGAAAACGAGGACGAGACTTATGATCCATAGAGTCCTGTTTTTTACGATCTCAAAAAAAATCCTCTTAGTGTCTCCCCTTTCAACCCTTATTTCTTCCACATCCCTCGTTATTTGATAAAAAATGAGAGTGATGACCACGAATGAAAGACCAACGATCAAAAAGACGCCGCGCCAAGATGTGTACTTTAGAAGATAATAGGCGATAAACGGTGCAAGAAATATGCTTGCAGATGCTGCGGAATCGTGGATCGGGATTACCTTTCCCCAAAGCTTCTCACTGTAAACTTTGGTAATTAGTGCCAATGATGAAGGAAGATATGTTCCTGCTGTGAATCCCAAGAGGAAAAGGAGGGGATAAAAGAGGAAAAAAACGGTATTCTGAGAGAGAAGTATTAGAAAAAGGCCGTTCGAAATGAAAGAAAGAACGATCGATCTCTTGTGTCCTATTGCATTGGAAAATATACCCATAAGAAAAAGTGCCAACCCATTCCCTGCAGATATAAACGCAAATAGCGCCCCACAGGCCGTATGGGATACCCCGAACTCATCCTCAAGTAAGGGCGCTATAGGTGCTAAAATTGTTCGCACTGTAAAAGTGAGAAACCAGAATGTCCAAAAAAGAAGCAAATAAGAGATAGACGAGATGTTAAAACGGTCAAAAACTTTCATCTTCCTCGATAAACGCCCGTTCAGGTTACCACATCGGCGTACCAGAGTTCCAGAGTTTTTTGTTGACAAGGCAAAGGATTTCCGGCTATATCCTCCATATTACTAATCGGGCCGGAGGGAAAGCTTTCCGCTCTTCTTCATGAGGAAGAATTCGATTTTTTTGAAGGAGAAACGAGCTTTTGCGCTTTTGGGAACTCCCTTGAGGAAAGCTGTAGGGCCCTTATAGTATATACAGGGGGAGAAAAGTATGGAAAAAAAGGGGATTGAGGTCGTAAGAACGACAAGTTGGTCTGCTGGCCCTGGATGCCACGGAGGCTGTGGTGTTTTGGCTTATGTAAAAGATGGCAAGCTTGAAAAGATCGAAGGAGATCCTGAACACCCTTGGAACCAGGGAAGGCTGTGTGCTCGAGTACTTGCGATGAAACAGTACGTGGAACATCCGAAGAGGCTTAAGAAGCCTCTCATCAGGAGAGGGAAAAGAGGTGAAGGAAAGTGGGAGGAGGTAACGTGGGATTTTGCCTATGATTTTATTGAGAAGGAGATGAAAAGAATAAGGGACGAATCTGGACCGGAGAGTTTTATCTTCGCTATGGGGACCGGAAGAGATATAGGTCCCTGGATCTGTTTACTCGCATATGCTTATGGAAGCCCGAATGTTATGTTCGCGCTTAGTGGGAATGCCTGTTATAGCCCAAGGATAGCCGCATTAGATACCATTCAAGGTGATTACTGCGTCTTTGATGCGGGCCAGTGGTTTGAGAAAAGATATGAAGACCCGAGATTCGTTCTTCCCAAGTGTATGATAATCTGGGGGTATAACATCAATTCGAGCTGCCCTGACAATCTTTTTGGCCATTGGATAGTGGATATGATGAAAAGAGGAACAAAGATAATCGTCGTAGATCCAAGGCTCACCTGGTTCTCATCAAGAGCTGAAATCTGGCTCAGGGCAAGACCAGGGAGTGATGGAGCACTCGCAATGGGATTACTCTACGTCATAGTGAACGAGGGTCTATATGACAGGGATTTTCTTGAAAAGTGGACAAATGCGCCTTTGCTCTTACGCACTGACAGGAACGTACTTTTGCGGGAAAAGGATCTTTTTCGCGGTGGGAAAGAAGGGAATTTTGCGGTGTGGGATAAAAATGGTGAGAAAATAGCATTCTGGGATGCTGAAAAACTTGAACTTATTCCATCTTCCGCTAATCCAGTGATCTCCTGCGATGTTTCCCTCGTAGACGTAGAAGGGAGAGAAATAAAGTGTCAAACCGTGTGGGACGCCTTCAAAAAAAGGGTAAATGAATATGATCCCCGTACTGTAGAAAAAATAACAGGTGTTCCCGAAGGGGATATAATAAGAGCTGCAAGATTATACGCGAAAAGCAAACCGGCTTCAATCCAGTGGGGCGTGCCCATAGACATGACTCCGAATGTGACGTCTCTCTCACATGCAATCGCATGCCTTTGGGCATTGACAGGAAATCTTGATGTTCCCGGTGGAAATGTAATAGCACGTTTCGCTTTCGATGCGGTAGCTTACGCCCTTCCAGGAGCTGAAGGGGTGATAAAGCTTAAAAAAAAGGAACAGGACGAGCCGAGGATTGGGAGGGAAAAATACGGTCCTTTCCAGAAATTCATATGGAGATGTCAGACAGATGCTGCCTTTGAACAGATATTCACACAAAAGCCATACCCGATTAGGGGGATGTGGATCCAGACATGCAACCCCTTAGCGGGAATAGGCATGGATCCGAAAAGATGGAGAGAGGCCCTATTGAAATTAGATTTCATAGTCGGGGTAGATCTTTTTATGACCCCTACGTTGATCTACGCAGATATTGTCCTCCCTGCTGCGACCTTTCTTGAAAAGGAAGGAATAAGGTCATGGTGGGTACCATTACAGAGCATAAACAGGGCAATAAGAGTCGGAGAATGTAAATCAGATGCGGAAATAAATTTCGAGCTCGCTAAAAGATTCGATCCCGAATTCAAATGGAATTCCTTAGAAGAGCTATTTGACGAAATAATAAAGCCATCAGGCCTAACATACAAAGAACTGAAAGAAAGGGTTTGGGTTTTTCCTCCCGAGGGCCATCCGAGCCATCCATATCACCGTTATGAGAGAGGGCTTCTCAGGAAGGACAAAAAGCCCGGATTTCAAACACCCACAGGGAAATTTGAGCTTTACTCAGTATTGAGAGAGGAATGGGGGTACGAACCATTGCCAGTTCATGAAGAACCACCTTTTACGCCTCTTTCCAGACCTGACCTATTAGAGGAGTATCCTCTCATACTCTCCACAGGGAGAAGGTCTCCAGTATATTTCCATTCTGAGCATAGGATGATCCCATGGCTCCGCTCTTTAGATCCTGATCCCCTTGTGGAGATTCATCCTGAGACTGCGAAAAAGTATGGCATAGAGGATGGAGCGTGGGTTTACGTTGAAAACTGGATGGGAAGGGCCAAATTCAGGGCTAAAGTTACACCGATTGTCCCTGAATGGATGGTCATGGCAACCCACGGATGGTGGTTTCCGGAAAGAAAAGGAGAAGAGCCTGAACTTTTCGGTGCCTGGGAATCGAACATTAATCTCCTCATTCCTATGGGGCAAAATGGTAAGGACGGTCTCGGAGCTCCAATTAAGCATCTACTATGCAAAATATACAGGGCTTAAGAAGGGAGAGCGTATGGGTGAGAAAGAAGTGTACGGAATGTTAATAGACTACGAGTATTGCACAGGATGTCACACATGCGAAGTTGCCTGTGCGGAGGAGTATAATTGGGAAGAAGGGATATCAGGGATGAGGGTAATGGAGATAGTCGAGAGGCTTCCTAACAACAGGTACCATCTTTTGTATTTTCCTTTTCCTACAGAAGTATGCACCCTGTGCATTGGGAGAGTCAAAAAAGGGCAAGAGCCCCAGTGCGTAAAGCACTGTATGGCAAAATGCTTAGAATTCGGACCCTTAGAAGAGCTCGTAATCAAAATGAAGGAAAGAAGGAAAACCGCACTTTTTCGACCAAGATAAAATTTATAAGGGCGCTAAGTCCTCAATCTGTACCTTATTAGCTTTCCAGTCGTGGTTCTTGGAAGCTCATTAACGAAGGAGACCCATTTTGGCGCTTTAAAATGGGCCGTTCTCTTCTTGACATGTTCTACTATCTCTTTTTCGAGATCTTCATTAGGCGTATACCCTTCGTTTAAAACTACGTAAGCTTTTATTTTTATCAAACCCTCCTCAGAAGGAACACCAACGACTCCGCATTCCCTGACAGATGGATGTTCCATAATTATGTTCTCTATCTCTATTGGTGAAACCCACTGACCACTTACTTTCAGCATATCATCCGCTCTCCCCTGATAGTAGAAATATCCGTCCTCGTCCATCACAAAGAGATCACCCGTATTAAACCATTCCCCCCTTATGACCTCCTTATTCTTATCGTGCCTCCTCCAGTAGCCTGGGGTTACCCCATCATTTTTTATCCATAACGTGCCCACATCCCCCTTCTTTACAGGTTTACCCTCCTCGTCCCTCAGTTCTCCTTCGAACCCTGAGATTATCTTTCCACTCGATCCTGGTTTTTTTCTCCCTTCCTTATTGGCCAGATATATACCTCCCACATCAGTACTTCCTACCCCATCTATTATTCCGATTCCAAATCTTTTCTCCCACCTTTCAAAAACCTCTTTGGGAAGGGGTTCTCCGGCAGATACACATGCCCTAAGCGATGAAAAATCACATTTCCCCCTCTTTTCTACCTCCTTTAGCAACGCTATGTAAAATGTTGGGACACTAAAAAAGATTGTGGGTCTCCTTTTTTCAATGAGCTCTACTATTTCCTCAGGCTTAGGCCATTTCGGCCATAAAATCACACTTGCTCCGTAAAGGAGCGGGGTCTCAAGGGAGGCGTTTCTTCCATAGGAAAAGAACATCTTCGATGTGGAAAAAACCACGTCATTTTCAGTAATACCTAATACATGCTCACAAAATGGGGGCATATAGTAGACGATATCGTGATGGAGATGGACAACCCCTTTCGGAACACCGGTTGTACCTGAAGTGTACATCCAGAAAGCCATATCGTCCTTCGATGTCTGTTCAAGATCGAGCCTTGATGAAGACCCAGATAAGAGCTCTGAGTAACTCATTGTGCCTTCAATTTCCTCACCCACAACGACTATCTCCTTCAATGAGGGAGCATTTTTTTTCAATTCTTTTACCTTTTCATAAAGCTCAGAATTAACAAAGACGAGTTTCGCCCTTGAATCTCTAACAAAGAATAAATAATCTTTATAGCTCGCAAGCGTATTAACAGGGACGGGGATTGCGCCGATCTTCATCGCCGCAAGGTATATGGTTATAAACTCTGGGGAATCATTTAGTATCATAAGGATCCTGCCTTCAGGCTCTATACCCATAGATTTGAGGCTATTCCCTACTTTATCCACCATAGACTTTAGATCTTGGTACGTAATATTACTTTCTTGGTATTGGATTGCCACCTTCTTTCCCCTACCCTCTCTTATATGTCTTTCGAGGAGAAGCTCCACCTGGTTGAAAACTTCCGGCACTTTAAAATCGACTAAGGAGTACATTTGTCCCTCCCTACTTTACAAGAGATGGGAGAAAGGTGGCAATTGGAGGATAAATAATAAGGATTAAAGAGGCTACGATCATAGCGATGAGGAAAGGAAATATGCCTTTGAAGATCGTCTCGAGGGGAACATCTTTCGCAATCCCTTTTATTACGTAAACATTCACGCCAACAGGAGGAGTAATAACGCCCATGCAGGTAACAAGCACAATTATTACACCAAACCATATTGGGTCATATCCGAGGTTGATAACTATAGGGTAAAGAATTGGGATCGTAAGTATTATGAGGGGTATCATGTCTATGAAACAGCCCCCAACGAGATATATAAAAATGATGACAAGCATAATAACGTAAGGCGGGACATGCAAAGAAGAGATCCATTTCGAGACGAAAAGAGGCACCTTTGAGACTGTTATAAAGTGGCCGAATACTGTTGCACAGGCAATTATAGTGAGGATCATGCAGGAAGTCCTCAATGCCTCTTTCGTATTCTGAACAAAGGAGTCCCAGGTTACCTCCCTTCTTATCAGTCCTATTACAAGAGCACCCGCTGCTCCAATTCCCCCAGCCTGGGTGGGTGTGAAAAAACCGAAGAGGAGCCCTCCAACAACAAGGATAAAGAGTCCTACCGCATCGAGTATTTTTAGGCAAGCGACAAACTTTTCCTTGAATGTCGATTTTTCTCCCTCTGGCCCGTAAGAAGGGTTTCGGTAACATATGATCAAAACAGCTATGCTCATAATAACAGCAAGAAGGATGCCAGGCAAAATGCCAGAGATGAAAAGCTTTCCGATCGATTGTTCCGTCATGAACCCATAAATAAGGAATATAACACTTGGGGGGATGAGTATACCCAAACCTCCTGCAGCGGCAACACACCCGGTCGCGAGCGTATCATCATATCCATACTTTTTCATGGCTGGAAGAGCAAGCTTTCCCATCGTTGCGGCCGTGGCTGTTGAAGAACCACAGATTGCCCCAAATGCGGCACATGCGAATATAGAGGCTATAGCAAGACCACCCTTTATATGTCCAAAAACCTTATAAGCTGCATCATAAAGCCTTGAACCGAGACCAGCTGAGAAAGCATAGTATCCCATGAGTATGAACATTGGGATAGCGCTTATGGAATAAGATGTGAGCTGTTCAAAAATATCCCTTGGAAGCACAGCAAGACCAGTCTTTAAGGATGTTACGTAAGAGAATCCGAGAAACCCAACAAACGCCATCGAAAAAGCAATGGGCATCCTTATGATAAAGAAGGCGACTAAAACAGCAATTCCAAGAATTCCGGCTACCTCTGAACTCATACTTTTGGCCTCATGTTTTTTATCAACTCTATCGCGTAGTAGAGGATAACAGGTATGGTGCTCAATGTAAGTCCGTAGGCAAATGGATAAAATGGGAGTTTAGACACTGAACCGATTTCACCGGATATTTTCAAAGACGTTGCGTATTTTAAACCATAGATGAATAGAAGGAGAAAAAGTATGAGGCAGCAAAACGAGACGAACACATCCAGAACCTTCCTGATAGGGAAGGGGAATTTTTCCGCCAAGAACTCGATCTTAAGATGAGTTCCTAAAAAAAGGCCAAATGGGATTGCAAAGGATATGGCTATCACTTGCGAAAAACTAATGATTTCAAGTGCTCCGGGGAGGGGCCATCTGAAAAATTTGGCTCCTATGACATCAATGAGATTTGAAAAGAACATGATAAGAAAGAATATGGCCCCAACCCCTTCTAAATACTGGCTTATCTTTCTCACAAATCCTTCAAATCTTTCCATTTTTTCAGATCTTACTTTATCCTCACATCCTCAGGACCGGTGGTAGATTTTATCTTCAATTCTCTCTGTTTCTTTGTCCAGTAATCTATCCTCTCCTTTACAAACGATATCCAACCCCTCACATCCTTCTCATTATATCCAGCAGATACCATAGATTTTACGTATTTTTCCACAACAGCGTCAGCAGCCTTTGTCCATCTTTTCGCCTCATCAGGGGAGAGTTGTATAAACTGAATACCCTTTCCCATACCCAGTTTCTTCCCATCAATATCTATTTCATTCCAGGTCTGGGCGAGCTTATCCTCAAAGGGATACTCGTTGAAGACTTTTTTTACATCATCTGGTAGCTTGTTCCAGGTATCCTTGTTCATTATGAGGTAGAAAGTGTAGTGCTGACCTATGGGCCAACACTCGGTTGTGTACTTAATAACTTCTGCATACCTGAAGGCTCTAAAAGTCTCCATAGGGATGTAGACACCATCCACAACCTTTTTTAGGATCGCATCATAAACCTCAGGTGTGGGGATTGCTCTCGGAGTTGCTCCAAGGGCAGAGACGACATCAGCTATATAGCCAAGCCCTCTTATATTTAAGCCTTTCAAGTCTTCAAGCTTTCGGACAGGTTTCGTCGCTGTCATCATCACATTTATCGGAGAGGCGTGAAGTGCAAGAACATGTACGTTGTCCCAGTCCTTTGGCTTAAATTTTCTGAAGAAATCGTTAACAACATGGTTAGAGACCCACGCGTTAGGAAAGCCAAGTGGCAAATCTAAGACCTCCGTAATCTTGAACCTCCCCACTGTGTAACCGATGTTTGAAAATCCGATGTCCGCAATACCCTGAACAACTCCATCGTACATCTTAGGTGCTGTAAGAAGGGTTCCTGCGGTAAAGAAGCTGAACTTAACCTTGCCACCAGTCTTTGCCTCCAGATCCTTTATGAACTCCTCGCAAATTTTAGACTGCATTGCAACTACTGGAAAGTAATTTGCCCATTTGAGCTCAATTGCTGGAGCACATAATGCGGAGGAGGCAAAGAAGGAGATGAGGTAAAAAATCGCCGTGAAGAAAATTAACTTTTTCATGGCACCCTCCCTATTTTTCGTTTAAGATATAACTATCCTTTTTTCTCCGATGATGTCAAGGAAAAACAATAGACATAATAGGGAAATATTCTTTGACTGACCGTTTTAAAAAGCCTTATACTTATTCATGCTAATCCTAAAAGGGGATGATGACTTAGCGATAGGCCTTGCGTGCGAACTTTTAAAAAAAGGGGAGGTTGTCGCTTTTCCGACAGAGACCGTGTACGGGCTTGGTGCTGACGCACTAAACCCATACGCTGTCGCGAAGATATTCGAGATAAAAAAAAGACCACATTTCGACCCTATAATAGTTCATGTTGCGGACTTGGATTGGGTCAAGAGAATAGTTAGAGATTTCCCCGAAGAAGTGAGGAGGATAACAAATAGGTTCTGGCCAGGACCACTCACCGTGATCCTTGAAAAAAACGAGAAGGTTCCAGACATAGTAACAGCAGGCCTTCCAACAGTAGGGATAAGGATGCCATCCCACCCTGTTGCAAGAAAACTGATCGATTCTTTTGGTAGACCGATTGCAGCTCCGAGTGCAAACCCTTTCGGTTATATAAGTCCCACGAGAGCCTCGCATGTGGCAAGGCTATTAAAAGAAAAGATATCCCTTGTAATAGATGGTGGTGAACCCTCATTCGGAATTGAGTCTACTGTGATATCGGTACGCGATGGAAAGATATACATCTATAGATTTGGAGCCCTAACACTGGAGGAACTTTCTGAATTTGGTGAAATAATAGTCGTAAGCGGTGAAAGTAAGAGCCGTCTTTCGCCAGGGCGGCTACCCTACCATTATGCCCCAAATAGGCCTCTCAAAATTGTTGAGAGTATAAAGGAAATAGAGAATCCTTCCTCTTCATTTCTCGCATTTATGGAACCTAAGGATAAAGTAAATGCGAAGTATGTAAGGGTTCTCACAAAAACAGGTGATCTAAGGGAGGCTGCCTCAAACTTCTTCTCCTTCCTTATTGAGCTTGATAGGGAGGATGTGGAGATAATATATGCTGAGAAGGTACCGGAAAAAGGTCTGGGAAGGGCGATTATGGAGAGACTGAAAAAAGCCGAGAGAAAAACTTTTCGTACTTGAGAAACCTGAAATTAAATGCTATCTTACAAAGTGGGTCGGCAAGAAATGATGCTTTTTAGATTCTTCAGTCCTTTCGATAAGTTGTCGAAAAAAACAGACTTTTTGTCCACAACTTTTCAACAAAAAATGTGGAAAACTTTTCTTCCTATCGCACTCTCTGCCTTTCTTATTTTCTCATGCGCCACTCCATCTACAAAAAGAATTGAAAATCCAAAGGAAGTTAAAATCGGGATGGACGAAAGGGAAGTTAGGGAGATTCTTGGAGAGCCAACTGTTATAAGTAAGACACCAGATGGCACAATAATATGGGCTTACAGACCCTCCTGGAAGATTATCCCTGATAATAGGGGAACCCTTCTGATAGAGTTTCAAAACGGTAAGGCCACGAAAATCATAAGGGTGAGGTAAGAGATGCTCTGTCCAATTTGCGAAAAAGAGATCAAAAAAATGGCCTGTCCTGAATGCGGAAGTACTGTCTATGTCCTCGGCCCCTATTGCTACGAATGCGGAGGAAAGCTTAAGGAAGAAGAGTTCGACCCAGAAGAAAGGATACTCTGTAGTGACGATACGTGTATCGGAACGATAAACGAGAAAGGTTTCTGCAACGTCTGTGGAAAGCCTTTTAACTCATAGCCAAAGCCTATGGGATTTTTCGAAAAGATAAGGGAAGGTTTAAAAAAAACGAGAGAGGAGCTCAAAACGAGGATCGAATGGGCTCTAAAAGGAGCTCTGGATGAATCTATCTTCTTCGATTTAGAGGAGGCCTTGATTCTTTCGGACTGCGGGGCTGAAACGTCTGCAAAACTGATAGAAAGACTTAAAGAAAAGTGGAAACGGGGTTACATCAAGGAAAAAGAGGATGTGAAATATAACTTAGTTGAGATCGTCGAAGAGATAATGAAGGATGTAGAAAAACCGCTTTTCGTTGATAGCTTTAAGCCATTTACAATTTTGACCCTCGGAGTAAATGGAGTGGGCAAAACTACTACGGTGGCGAAACTTGGAAAAATGTGTTTAGAGAAAGGGAAAAGAGTTCTTTTTGGCGCTTGCGACACTTTCAGAGCTGCTGCCATTGAACAGCTCTCCCTCTGGGCGGAAAGGCTTGGTGTAGATATAGTTAAGCACAAGGAGGGATCCGATCCAGCAGCAGTCGCCTATGACGCTATAAAGGCTGCCAGAGCAAGGGATATAGACGTGGTAATACTCGACACAGCAGGAAGATTACATACAAAATACAACCTGATGGAGGAAATGAAGAAAATCAAGAGGGTAATGGGAAGAGAAATCCCCGGCGCACCACATGAAACTCTGCTCATTGTGGATGCTACAAATGGCCAAAACGCGATCCAGCAGGTTAGATCCTTCCACGAGGAGATTCAGGTCTCGGGTCTTGTTATAGCCAAACTCGACGGCACAGCAAAGGGTGGGTTTGTCATACCTATAGCGGAGATTTTTAAGATCCCCATCAGGTACGTTGGGGTAGGTGAGAAACCCGACGATCTTCTGCCTTTTAGTGCAAAGGATTTCGCTCGCGCCCTAATTGGCGATTAGAAAGGGGGGAAAAACCCCCTTTCTAAGAAGCCTTTTCAAGTGCTATTATTGCCGCTCCTAAGGCACCTATAATCTGAGGTTCAACGTAGATCTTTATCGCTACGCCGAGGGCATTTTCCAGCGCCTTCACAACACCTACGTTCTTTGCAACACCGCCAGCCATGACAACCTCTTCCTGAACCCCTCCAAGTCTGTTTACAAGCCCTAAGGTTCTATCAGCTATGGCCTTGTGTATTCCGTAAAGGATGTCCTCAAGCTCTTCGCCCTCGCTTACAAGCGAGATTACTTCTGATTCAGCAAATACTGTACAGATACTGCTTATTGTTATTTCCTTCTTGTGTTTGAGCGATATATCACCCATTTTGTCGATGTCCACATTCAAGGCATGTGCCATTACTTCCAAAAACCTTCCCGTCCCTGCGGCACATTTGTCGTTCATTTCAAACTCAACCACACGACCCTTTTCATCGATCCTTATCACCTTTGTGTCCTGACCTCCTATGTCTATCACCGTTCTCGCACCTGGAAAAAGGTAGTTAACACCCCTTGCTATACACGTTATTTCTGTTATCGCCTGATTGGCAAACTCTGCCCTTTTCCTTCCGCAGCCTGTTGCAACGATGTAAGAGATTTCATTCAAATTCTTTTTCGGGTAAGTAAGCACTTTTTCAAGGGCAAGCTCCGCAGTCCTTTTAGAGTCAGCACCAGTCTGCATTATTGTGTACCCTAAAATACCTTTATCTTTTTCAAAAAGAAGGGCCTCTACTGTGATTGAACCGATGTCTATACCTGCTACGAGCATTTTTATTTCCGCTCCTTATTCTATCACTGCAAGGACCGTGTCAGCCTCAACGTCATCACCAGCTTTTACCCTTATTTCCTTTATCGTGCCAGAACATGGAGCGACTATTGGCATCTCCATTTTCATAGCTTCGAGAATAGCAATTTCGTCGTCCTCTTTTACTTGATCTCCAACGTTTACAAGAACTTTTACGATCTTACCTACCATTGGGACCGTTACTTCTACTGCCATAGATACCTCCTCCTTAAAAAGTTACCTTATACCTTCCTATAACCCAAAACGAACTGGGCGATTATCATCTTTTGGATGTTAGAAGTTCCTTCTACTATCTGGTACGATTTAGCATCTCTCAAAAATCTCTCTACAGGATACTCGGAGGAAAATCCATATGAACCGAATATCTTTACCGCCTCTGAGGCGCAGAAATTGGCAGATTCAGCAGCATAATATTTTGCAACTGATGTTTCGAGGGTGTTATTTATGCCCTGATCCTTCTGCCATGCGGCCCGCAGCACGAGGAGCTTTGCCGCCTCGTGTTCTACATACATCCTCGCTATCTGTTCCTGGATCATCTGAAACTTCCCTATCTGCTGGCCGAACTGCTCTCTTTCATTTGCATATTTGACAGCCTCCTCAATACAGCTCTGTGCCACCCCAACAGCCCTCGCCGCAGAACTCAGCCTTGTGAAATTGAGCATGTACATGCATATCTCGAAACCCTGACCTTTCTGCCCTATGAGGGCACTCTTTGGGATTTTTGCCTCTTCGAAGAAAATTTCGCCTGTAGGTGCACAGTGGAGGCCCAGTTTTGTCTCTATTGCTCTCTGAGTTATGCCAGGGGTCTTAAAATCGACCACGAATGCGGACATTCCTTTATGCCTTGCGGACCTGTCAGTCATCGCATATACAATGCCGACATCCACATAGGGTACGCCTGATATCCAGGTTTTTGTTCCGTTGAGGATGAAACCGTCGTCCACCTCAGTCGCAGTTGTTCTCATGCTTGCAACATCGGAACCGGAATTCGGCTCTGTTATCGCAAAACACCCTTTAAGTGTGCCAGCTATAAGACCTGGCAAATACTTCTCCCTCTGTTCCTCCGTTCCGTATTTGAGCAGTACCGTTTGGGGGCCGTTCATCTGAAGATTAAAAGGTAGACCATAAGAAGGGCTTATCCGCGCAACCTCGATAGTCATCAATGTTGCAGCAAGATGACCTTCAGGAAGAGCAAGTCCTCCGTACTTCTCAGGAGCAATACATGCAAACATACCCTGGTCGCCCATCTTCTTCACGATCTCTGGGCGGAATCTGTGTTCCTTTTCGTCCTCCTCCATAGTGGGCTTTATGTTCTTTAAAGCAAACTCATAAGCCATTTTTCTCATAGACTCAAGTTCATCGGAAATCTTAAAATCCATGCCTTTCACTCCTTTCCTGTAAATTTGTGAAACTATTAACAACCTATATTAGCAGAGGGCCAAGGATGTGTCAAGACTATTTTGGGTGCGTTGTTACCATTTTGAAATGTCACACTTAATTCCCAATTTAAAATGTCACATTGGTAAACTATCCTCCAAAAAGTTAAGGAGGATAGGAGATGGTATTAACTGATGTGCTTTTAGGCATCATTGACTTAAGGACTGTTTATTAAACTTCTCGGTCTAACAGAGAGTTAACTAAGGACAAGGACCTCGAACTGATATTTACCATAAGGCATTAGAGAAAGGTTCAAGGGATAACATGACAAGATTTAGAGGAAAATCGTTATCCTCTTCGATGACAAGAGAGAATCCTTCCTTGAAACTCAAGATAATAAGATATGGAAGCCACCTGAAAACCATCCGTGGAGGATTTAAGGACGAAAAAATGTGACATTTCAAACTGGGAATAAAATTGTGATATTCGCATTGGTAATAACTGGGATTTTTGGGTTGACCTTTAAAGGCCTTTCAAGACCTCGCCAAGCATCCTCTCTAACTTAGCTTCTTCTGTATCATCCGCATATTTCGGTGGAAGGACATCAGGGAAGAACTGAAAGATCCCCTTGATCATCACTTCCGCATGGGGTGGGCACCCTGGAAGGTGGATGCCTCTTTTTGCATTGTGAAGCTGGCATGTACCCACGAATATGTTTATCTCGTTATCTTTTATCTCTCTCCCTTCGTACGGACCCACATATATATTTATGATTTTATCAAGAGGTCTATCTATAAGTAGCCTCTCGGGCGCCTTCGGATCAGGCCTTCTAAGCTTGTGCAAAGCAAAGTGGAGATAGCCCTTGCAACCGGGACAGGCGCCCTGAGAGTGTATTTTAAAGTTTACGCCACCCTTCATGCTGATCTCGGGCAATCTGAAAGGGTTCCTCACTTCTTCAATAGATGCCCCAGATATCTTTATCTTTTCTTCTTCTATTGGGCCGAAACCCTGAATGTACGCAAGGAGAACGGGGGGCGAGTCTTTTGGGTCAAGACCCATGATCCTCATACATACAGCATCACAGGCAACCGGGTTCTCCCCAGCTATTAGAAGATTCATTACTTTTGGTACGCCCGATACGGGTCCAAAATCCTCTTGACCGATAAGCCCATCTATGATCGTGAGCTTAGGCCTCACAAGGTAGTGGATGTTGACGAGGTTCTGCCACAACCCAAAGAAATGGGTCATGTACTTTTCAAGAGGAGGCATAGTCCCCTGCAGATTCTTTATGGCGAGCGATACGATAGCAGCGAAATGGAGCTTCATAACTGGAAGGCTTATTATGACGTCCCCTTCAACAAGGGTCTTAGGAACCTTTCTTGAAGCCATTCTCCTCCTAAATGGCACAGCCATCTCATAAGTATCATCTGTGTTTAGATCCACAAGCTTCACTTTTCCCGGAAAAAGGTCTTCCAGTTTGTCGTAGCCGTAAATCCTAAACATCTTCGTCGTAGCACTCCTATTTATTGAAGAACCTTCAGCGACGATAATCTTCGAAGCATGGGGAAGGAGAATTCTGATCAGAGCTTTGACAAGCTTGAGATCAGTGACAACACCGCCCTTGTACTGGCCATCGACCATACCGTGGTCAGCCACGATATTTGGTTTGAGAATTACGGACTCTCCCTTTTTAACGTATTTCTTTATACCTCCTAACTTCTCAAAAATGCCCTTTAATGCCTCAAAAATATCCTCCTCCGATTGGGTTGGGTTTACTTTCTCCACAACTACATGTTCAGTTTTTCTGTATGGCTTTATCTGCCTATGTTCCTTCAGCCGATCAAAGTACACGACAGTACTTAGCTCAAGCTTTTCCCTAACAAAGGGTCCCTCCTTTATCTTCCTAAAAGGTCTAAACCCGTATTCTATAAGCCAATCTTTCTTTTGAAAATCTTCATCATTCGGTGTTACAGATACGAGGCTATGTAATAGGATAAGTTCATCGAGGGCACAAAAACCTACCTCTTTTGGATCATAAGGATCTTTTACATAAATCTCTTCAATGTTACTTCCTGCTCTGTCGTACACGATAATACCGCAGGCCTCTTTTTCTGTCTTTTTCTCAATCTGGTAAACTAAAATTTCTTTATTCTCTTCCCACTTATGGAAAAGGTGATCAACATAACCTTCGGCAACTTTCCCTGTTTTGGCATAATATCTCATTAGCTCTTCCTTTATTCTCCTTGTTAGCCTTATCCTTTTTAAAGAAACGTCAGCCATGACATAGTCTCCTTTCATTTTTCATTCTTTTCTTTCACGGGAAGTCCAAAATCGGATTCATCCAAGATCTCGTAATCATCCGTAATGTAGGGCATAGGATCCAAAAGCAAAAAGAGATCTTTTTTAACAATCACTGACCAGTCAAGTCTTGAAGGGAGATCACTAATCAACTTAGCCAAAGAGATATGCATATGTGGGGGCACCATGTTCGCTCTTTCTTTATTAATCCTTCCTACAGGTTCCCCCTTATTTATTTGTTTTCCTTTTTTTACTCCTCCGTCTAATTCTATGTGGCCGAAAGCCCAAACGATATCGGGAAAGGAAAAAACGAAGAGGGATTTGCCAAGATAGTCTTCAACTAAAGATAGAACTTCTCCGGAGAGAAAAGCAGGGACGAATAGGCCTTGCTTTAATCTTTCAATGCCTCCCGAAGCTAACTGGTAAAAATATAGGTCGACCCCCTCGTGGGACCTCTTTCTTTTTTCTTTTGAGTTCCACCACTTAACATCAGTCCCAAATAACATCCCCTCCAAGAAAACCCATTTTTTGAACTTGCCCAACCTTTCCTGATTCAGTTCGACGAAAATTTTTGTGAAACCTTTCCTTTCCTCTGTCACAGCCGTATTATAAAACGAAAAGGAAAAAATTTTCAAAAGTTCGTAAGCATCTCTTTTTCCGTGATAGTATTCAGGCTGCATGTCGGATAAATTCCTTTCGCCTTTGCTGCCAATAGGTATCCCACTCACCATTCAGTTTCAAAAGCCTGAGTCTTAATAACGGATCTGCACCACTTTTATACCAGCTCATACCTCGCTTCTTAAATCTCCTGGCAACTGTTCCATTAACCATACCCTGTTTTTTGATAACTGAATGAAGCCCCCACTTTACATTCCATCCATTCCTTACTCTCCCTGTCGTTTACTCCTGTGCCATCTACTTGTATATAAAAAACTTGAGC
>Ga0078972_1004196_pt1 | contig 40492 bp, 39 predicted proteins | sample YelNatPaOPGAMG01_FD_67568 | JGI IMG/M metagenome (GOLD analysis project Ga0078972, IMG submission 67568) | Hot spring thermophilic microbial communities from Obsidian Pool, Yellowstone National Park, USA - OP-RAMG-01 (SPADES assembly) (version 2) | ecosystem: Environmental > Aquatic > Thermal...
GATCGCCATGATGGCGGCCGTGACGTGATAGGTGAAGGTCAGCGGGCTGACCGGCGAGGCCATGATGGCGGTGGTGGGCTGTCGGCGATACGCTTCCTCACCCCCACAGCAGGCCTTCGCCAGCTCCACCAGATAATGCACCTCTTCCGGCTTCTCCACATAGCCGGCATGGAAGGGCTTGCGCGTGTGCCGCATGGCAGTTTCCGCGGAGGCGATCACCATCAGCGGCGCCGGCACATCCTGGGCGCCGCACAGCGGCATCACCACATCCACCTGCGGCAGGGCGTCCAGCAGGCGCGCTGCATCCGCCACATCCTGTAGGAGCGCCGGCCGGCGCTGTCCGGTCAGTAGGTCATAGATGAAAGGCGGGCCGCCGGCGTTGTGGAAGCGCACCCTCCCATCCCCCAGCGTCAGGGAGCGCTTCCCATCCACGCTGTACAATGTGGTGTGGGGCCGGAGAGTGCTCAGCGCCTTATCCACCACGTGGCAGGGGATGAAAACGCGCTCCCCCTCCACCCGACAGCCCATGCCGTGCAGGCGCTCCCGCGCCTCGGGATGTTGGAGGGAGATGCCCACCTCTTCGAGCAGGCGGTAGGCGGTGTCCTCAATGCGGGAGACCTGGGCTTCCGACAGTACCTGCAGACGCAGTTCGGGGGATGTCATGGAGATTTCGCTCCTTGCAAGGTATCAGTCTCGATAATAGCCGCGCCAGTCGTTCAGGCGCACCCGCACGATATCGCGGAACATGCGCACCGAATCGCGCAAAGGGTTGACCTTGGTGTTCTCGCCGTAGCGCCAAACTACCGGCACTTCTTTGACGCGATAGCCGCGTTTGCCGGCCAGGAACAGCACCTCCACGTCGAAGGCGGTCACCGCGCCCCCCTTGATGACCTTCGCCTGGGAGCCGTAGATATGCAGGCGGTTGAACAGGTCATATGCCGCTTCCCGCTGGAACGCTTTGAAGCCGCACTGGGTGTCCTCGTAATGGGTGCCGGCCACGATGCGCACCAGCAGGTTGAACACCCGCCCCATGAAGTGGCGGTACCAGGGTTCTTCCAGGCGCAGTGCCCCCACCCCCTCCCGTGATCCGATCGCCACCTGATAGCCGGCCTGCAGAGGCGCCAGCAGTTTCTCGACCTCCTCGATAGGCGTCGCTAAATCCGCATCGGTGAAGAGGATGTACTGTCCCCGCGCGGCCAGCATGCCGGTGCGGACCGTGTATCCTTTGCCACGGTGATCGTTCTCGATGACGCGCCAGGCGGCCTGCGCCGGCGCCGCCCGTTCCAGCACCTCGCGGGCCACCCGCACCGTCGCATCCTCACTGCCGTCATCCACCACGATCACCTCGGACGGGTAGGTCTGCTTTCCCAGATAGGCGCAGATGCGCTCCAGCGTGCCGGGCAGACGCTTTTCCTCGTTGTACGCCGGCACCACCACGGACAAATACGGCTCACGTTCCATAGATTGTTTTCCCCATCGTGAATATGGACCACCCTACACACCCGCGTGCGCGGTATATGATACCCCGCCGGCGCGCTTTCGTCAATCAGCGCGCGCACGCAGGTGTTGAAAACGCCGGGCTGGTACACCCGGTTCAAAAGCCCCATCCCCGTTCCCCTTCCCCGCATGCGGGGATGGGGACAGGGGTAAGGGTGTATCTCCTCTTGCCCGTTGGCTCCAGCGCCTGACATACCATGGTCCCATAACTCTCCAACGCCTTCGCGCTTACCCGCGCCGGAGCAGGGCCTCCAGCTCCGCATCGCTGACCCTCCGCAGGCGGTAGACCTCAGCCCGCTTGCGCGTCCACCGCCGGAAGAGGCGCAGGCCGGCCAACTGCCCGCGCAGTCGTGCCCGCGCCGCCGCTCCCCGCCAGGCCCGCAGGGCATCCCAGGCGATGCGCAGTTGGGCGCGCAGTACCAGCGGCCAATAGCGGCGCAGGAGCGCCGGCGGATAGTCCTTGGCGATGACCAACAGGGTGTTGCGCCCCGTATAGAAGCTGGCCAGCGGCCCGCCGCCCGTGGCGCTCAGCCGGTGATAGACCCGCGCCGCCGGCGCGAAGACACAGCGATAGCCGGCGATCTGCGCCCGCCACGCCAGGTCCACATCCTCGCAGTACATGAACAGCTCCTCATCGAAGAGGCCGATCTCGTCCAACATGGCGCGCCGGTACGCCGCCGCACCGCCGCACGCGCCAAAGACCTCGATATCATGGTCATACTGGCCGACATCCCGCTCCCAAACGCCGCGGTTGCCCGGGATCCCGTCCAGGCCGTAGGTGTCGCCGGCGGAATTCAGCACATCGCGCCGGTCGTGCAACAGCATTTTGGATGCCGCCGAGCCGGCCTCGGGATGGGACTCCAGCGCCTGCACCAGCGCCTCCACCCACGCCGGCTCTGCCTCGGCGTCGTTATTGAGCAGGGCGATGATCTCGCCCTGCGCGGCGCGAATGCCGGCGTTGACCCCGCCCGTCAGGCCCCGGTTCTCCGGCAGGACCACCAACCGCACTTCGGGATACTGCTCGCGCACCAGCGTCACCGAATGATCGGTGGAGGCATTGTCCACGACGATGATTTCCAGCCGGCGGTACGTCTGGGCGCGCAGGGAATCCAGGCACGCCGGCAGTAAGCCCGCGCCGTTCCAGTTGGGGATGATGACGCTGACCAGCGGCTCTGTGCTCATCGCCCCTCCAGCCGGCGGAAATAATCCTCCACCGCCTCCTCCCAGGGCGGGAGCTGAATGCCCAGCAGATGCGCGGCGGCGAAATTGCGCAGGATGCAGTGCAGGGGCGGCTTGCTGGGCCGCTGGAACTGGTCCGATGTGATCGGCTCCACCGGCACGTGGCCCAGGCCGGCCCGCGGCAGGAAATAGCGCGCGAACTCATACCGCGAGCAGGAGCCCTCATTGGCAAGGTGATAGACCCCGTAATGCCCCGTCTCGATCAGGCGCGCCAGCGCGTCCGCCAGGTGCGGGGCATAGGTGGGGGAGCTGATCTCGTCCGTGACGATGGACAGCCGGCCGCGCTCCCGCGCCAGCGCGCAGATTTTGCTCACAAAATTGGTCCGGCCGGGGGCAAACAGCCAGGCGATGCGCACGATGTAAAAGCGCTCCAGCAGGGTCTCCACGAAACGCTCGCCGGCGTACTTCGACCAGCCGTAGGGATTGATGGGATGGCGCTCGTCCTGTTCCAGGTAGGGGGAGCCTTTCGTCCCGTCGAACACCTCGTTGGTGCTGATATAGACCATGGCCGCGCCGGCCTTCTGGCAGGCGACGGCGACGTTCTGCGTGCCCAGCGCGTTGACCAGATAGGCGGTATCGGGGTCGCGTGCACAGCCGTCCACGTTGGTGAAGGCCGCAGAGTGGATCACCACGTCCGGCCGGAACCCGACGATGGCCGGCACGATGCGCTCCGGCCGCGTGATGTCGTGCTCCGGCCGGCCCAGCAACAGCAGTTCATGGCCCTCCAGCCGGCGCACCAGCCACTCGCCCAACTGCCCTCGATGCCCGGTGATGGCAATCCGCATACGCTCCCGCTCCATCCTGTTCAGCTTTTCAGAAAAGGCGCTGCCAGTATGCCGGCCAGTCCGCCAGCGCACAGGCCGGCTAACTGCGTCAGGAGCACCGCCTGGGCGGCCGCTCCCGCCGGCGCCGGCAGGTCCCACCACACCACCAGCCCTTGCCACCACATCAGGAATGCCAGCGGCAGGCCCCAGATGGCCGCCAGGAGTTGAACCAGGCCTGCGGCCCGACGCCAGCGTTCCCAAATGTCCCAGGATTCCCGCCGCAGTACCCACATGCCCCACAGGCCGGCCAGCGTCCCCCAAGCTCCCAGGCCGGCCAGGACCCACTGCCAGCCGGCGAAGGATTCCAGGATACGGGTTCCCCGCGACAGGGTCAGCCAAACGGCCGGCAGGCCGGCCGCCGCAACAGTTATCAGCGCCGGTGCCAGCGGAAGTTCCTTCCGCCGCCAAGCACGCCCCTGCATCAATATCGCGCCGGCCAGGTACATGATCGGCAGCCACAGCCGCCAGAGCCGGTCGCCCCAGACGCGCCGGTGGTACGCCTCGCGCATCAGCCCGTCCAGCACTGCCAGGAGCTTCTCCGCCCCTTCCCGGGCCGCCGGCCAGCGGCCGGCCTCCACTGCCTGGCGCACCGCCTCCCGCTCGCCGAGCAGGGGGCCCACGTCCAGAGAGGCGCCCATGCCGGCCAGATAGGCCTCGGCCAGCTTCCAGCGGACCTCGGCCAGCGCCGCAAGGGAGCGCGCCTCCGCCTCCGCATCCCATGCCAGCAAGGCGCGAAAGATCGTGCCCTCTGACCTCGCCGGCGCCGGCACTCCCAGCAAGGCCGCCGCCGTCGGCGCGATATCGGCGGGACGCATACCCGTATAGGCGCCCGGACGGATGCCGCGGCCAAAGGCCATCAGCCGGGCGGTTCCCCGCGCCGGCGCGGCCGCCAGCAGGAGCGTCTGTCGGGAAGGCTCCACCGCCCGGACAAGCCCGCGCAGGGCGTCATCCAGGGAAGCGGTGGGGAAACCATCCGGCCAGCGCACATGCACAAGGGTCAGCGCCGGCGGCTGGCTCTCCAACTGCCGGCGGGCCTCTGCCAGCGTGGCCAGCGCGGCCGGCTCGCCGGCGGATCCGAACAGCACGCTCTCACTGCGCTTTGCCGCGGCAACCATGCCGCGCCACCAGACCGGGCCGTAGAGCGCGGTCTGCCGGCCGGCGTCCGCAGTGACATCAAACAGGGTTTCCGCCCGCGCATACCATAACACGCCGCCGGCCGCACCCTGTAGGGGCGCGCCGGCCAATCTCGGCGAAGCCCCGCTGATCAAGGTGATCCATCCGCTGGCCGGCGTGTAACTGCTCAACGGTCCCGTCATCCGGACATGCGCCGCAGAAATCCCCGCCAGCGCCGGCGTCCTATCCAGGTAATCCGCCGGCACACCCTCCAGCAGGACCAGCACCAGCCCTTCGGTCAGCGCCGGCCCCGCCGGCGCGTCGGAGGCCGTCGCGTCTAACTGCGCCAGCGGAGGACGATAATCGCGCAGGGAATCCACCCATATATTCGCCCAGACGGCGCTGACGAACGCCGTGATCGTCAGCACCGCGATGTTCCAGGCGAGAGACAGCCGGCGGGGCCAACAGCCGCCGCGGGGAAGATGAATGCGCATGGCGTTCATCCCCCCAGATATTCCTTGAGGCGCTCGGCGGCCTGGCGGGTCATGCCGGGCACCTGGGCCAGCTCCTCCACGCTGGCCTGGCGGATGCGCTCCAGGGAGCCGAAATGCTTCAGCAGGGCCTGCCGGCGCCGCGGCCCAATGCCTGGGATTTCATCGAGCATGGAACGCAGGGCGCCGGCCTCGCGCAGGCGGCGGTGATAGCCCACGGCGAAGCGGTGCGCCTCATCGCGGATGCGCTGGAGCAGGTGGAGCGCCGGCGAATCCGCCGGCAGGCGCAGGGGCTCCGGCATATCCGGCAGGTAGATTTCCTCCTCCTGCTTGGCCAGCGCGGCCGCCGGCACGCTCTCCCGCAGGCCCATTTCCTCCAGCACCTCCAGCGCCACATGGAGCTGGCCCTTCCCCCCATCCACGATGAGCAGGTCCGGCAGGAGGGCGAAGGCGTCCGGCAGACTGCGCGCCGTGGACTGGCGCCCCTCCTCCAGGGCCTGCTGGGCCTGCTGATAGCGCAGGAAGCGCCGGCGCAGGACCTCGCGCATCATGGCGTAATCGTCCGCGCCTTCCACGGTGCGGATCTGGAAACGGCGATAATCGCTCTTGCGGGGCACCCCGTTGACGAACACCACCATGCTCCCGGTAGCCGCGGTGCCCTGGATGTTGGAGATGTCGTAGCACTCGATGCGCGCCGGCGGCTTCGGAAGCATCAGGGCCTCCTGCAGGGCCGACACGGCGCCGGCCTGCTTGGCCTGGTCGGACATCCACTGGGCGCGCATGGCTTCCAGGGTCTCGCGGGCATTCTCCTGGGCCATCTGGAGCAGGCTCTGCCGCTCGGTGTTCTGCGGCACCATCAGCACCACATCGGCGCCGCGCTTGCTGGCCAGCCACTGCTTGATGATATTGGCCTCGTCGGCCTCCACCGGCAGGATGATCTCCGGCGGCACAGAAGAGGCCTCGGCGTAAAACTGGGAGAGGAACGAGGAGAGGATCGCGCCGGCTTCTTCCCCCTCGGCACCTTCCATGAAGAAATATTCGCGGCCGATGAGCCGGCCGTTGCGCACGAAGAAGACCTGCACACAGGCGTTGCCGTCATCGCGGGCAAAGGCGACGATATCGTGGTCGCGCAGGTGCGGCGAGACCACCCTTTGCCCTTCCACCACTTTCTCGATCGCCCAAATCTGGTCCCGCAGTTGCGCCGCCCGCTCGAACTCCAGGGCCTCCGCGGCTTCTTTCATCTGGGCTTCCAGCCGGCGCACCACCTCACCGGTCTGCCCCTCCAGGAACAGCATCAACTGGGCGATCTTGTCCCGGTACTCCTCCTGGGAAATAGCGCCGATGCAGGGGCCGCTACAGCGCTTAATGTGATAGTACAGACAGGGGCGCGGGTCCCGGCCGGTGATCTCGCGGTCGCAGGTGCGGAAGGGGAAGAGCCGGCGCAGGACATCCAGCGTCTGATGCACCGCCTGCACCGAGGTGTACGGTCCGAAATAGCGCGAGCCGTCCCGCACCACATGGCGCGTCAGCATGACCTTCGGAAAAGGCTCGTGCCAGGTGACCCGGACATAGGGATAGGTCTTGTCATCGCGCAGGCGCACGTTGTAGCGCGGGCGGTAGCGCTTGATGAGGGTGTTTTCCAGCACGAGGGCCTCCAGCTCGGAGGCGGTGACGATGAACTCGATGCCGGCGATGTCCGCGACCAGACGCGCCGTCTTCATGTTGCCCTGCGCGGACTCATGAAAGTACGAGCGCACGCGACTGCGCAGGTTGACCGCCTTGCCGACGTAAATGACCTTGCCGGCGGCATCCTTCATAATGTACACGCCCGGCTTCTGCGGCAGTGTATCCAGTTGCTCCTGCAGTTCGGGCGAAAGGTTCACCATGTCAGAACATCACCATTGGCTGTTACTTGTCGAGCGGGTGCAGAGCGCCGGCGCGCCAGCCGGCCAGCACCGCCTCATACACCTGCGCCAGCGGCACGCCGGCCTGACGCGCCACCTGGGCACAGGATTCATATTCCGGGGCCACGGAGACCACCTGGCCGTCCAGCAGTTTGGCCTTGGCGCGCACCGGCCCCCAGGGGGTGTGCACCTCCACGAAAGAGCGCCCTGCCACGTAGCGCAGTAACAGTTGGTGGCGCACGCCGAAGGTGGTGGTCTCCTCCAGCAGGAGCCGGCTCAGCCGCGCCACGTCCTCCGGCCGGCACAGCACCCCCAACTGCACCGCCGGCCGGTCCTTCTTCATCTGGATCGGCGTGAACCAGACGTCCAGCGCGCCGGCGGCGAACAGCCGCTCCATCGCAAAGCCCAGCCCCTGGCCGGCCATATCGTCAATGTTGCAGGCCAGTTCCGCCACCGTCTCCAGCGCCGGCTCCGCATGAGAGACATCGGCAGGCTCCCCGATCCACAGGCGCAGGACATTCGGCCAGGGGAGGAGCTTGGTGCCGAAGCCGTAGCCGACCCGCTGAATGCGCATCGCCGGCTGACGGAATTCCGCCAGCTCGCACAGGATAGCGGCGCCGGTGGGCGTCACCAGCTCGGTGCCGGCGTCGAGGGGCCGCGTCGGCGCGCCGGCCTCGGCCAGCAGTTCCAGCGTCGCCGGCGCCGGCACCGGCAGAGGGCCGTGCGAGGTCTGCACCATGCCGCTCCCCAGGGGCAGGGAGGAGGCATACACTTTGTCCACGCCCAGCAGGCGCAGGCCGATGACCGCGCCGGCGATGTCCACGATGCTGTCCACCGCGCCGACCTCGTGAAAATGGACCTCCTCGATGCTGGTGCCGTGGACCTTGGCCTCGGCGCGCGCCAGCCGGCGGAAAACTGCCAGGATGCGCGCTACATCCTCCGCCGGCAGGGAGGACGCGGCGAAGATGGCCTCGATATCCGCCAAATGCCGGTGATGGTGCTCCTCGTGGGCGATATGGACGCTGAACTTGGTGCCGGCCAGGTGCTGTTGGGTGCGGTGCTCGCACGTCACGGTGTAGCCCATGAGAGGGACTTTGGCCAGCTCAGCCTGCAGGGCCTCCAGCGAAACGCCGGCGTCCAGCATGGCTCCCACCAGCATATCCCCGCTGGCGCCGCTGAAGCAGTCGAAATAGGCAATGCGCTGGCTCATGGTGCTACTCCTGGGAGGGGCGCGTCAGGCCGGCGCGCGCCCGCGCCGCCCGCATAGCGATGAGGCCGGCGACCGCCGCCGCGCCGATGCCGTTGTCAATATTCACCACGGCCAGGCCCGGCGCACAGGTCTGGAGCATGGAGAGGAGCGCGCTGTGGCCGCGCCCGCCGAACCCATAGCCCACGGAGGTGGGCAGGCCGATGACCGGCACATCCACCAGGCCCGAGACGACCGAGGGGAGGGCGCCGTCCATGCCGGCGGCCACAATAATCACATCCACATCCATCTCGTTGATGAGGCGTTGAAGCGGCTCAAAAAGGCGGTGCAGGCCGGCCACCCCCACGTCAAAGGCAGTGCTCACCTCGCACCCCATTTCTTTCAGGAGCATGACCGCTTCTTCGGCGATGGGGATATCGGCTGTGCCGGCGGTGATCACGCCCACCCGTCCGCCGTTGGGCGGAACGACAAAATCTGCCCGCCGGATCACCATGGCGCGGGCATGGGGGTACCAGTCCAGCACCACATCGTCGCGCGTCCATTCTTCCTTCAGACGCTGTTCCAGGCGCGGCGGCACCCGGCTGAGGAGAGCACGGCCGGCACGCTCCATAAAGTGCCGCACGATGGTCAGCACCGTGTCGCCCGGCTTGCGGTTGGCCAGGATCACCTCCGGCACGCCGGCGCGCTGCTGTCGCTCCACATCGGGACGGGATAAGTGCGTTTCCTCTTCGGGCCAGACGTGTCTCGGGCTCATCCATTCCTCCCCTTCACGATGCATGACGGCGGCTACAATAACGCGTTCATACTGCCACTGCGCAGTCCCTGCAGGTCCAGTGTCACGAACGTGAAGCCGATCTCCCGAAAGGCGGCCAACAGCTTCTGGCGCGCCGCCGGCTCCAGCACTTTCTCCCAATCCTCCGGGGGCAGTTCGATGCGCGCCACAGGGCCGTGGTGCCGCACCCGCAGGGCGCGCAGTCCCAATTCATGACGCAGGTAATCCTCGGCGCGTTCCACCTGGGAGAGCGCCTTCGGCTCCAGCGCCGTGCCGTAGGGGAAGCGCGAGGCCAGGCAGGCCATCGCCGGCTTGTCCCAGGTGGGCAGGCCGCGCCGGCGCGACAGCTCCCGGATCTCCGCCTTGGTCAGGCCGGCCTCGTCCAATGGGGCGCGCACCCCCAGCTCCTCCGCCGCCCGCTGACCTGGACGGTAATCCCCGTGGTCATCGCGGTTCGCGCCGTACACCAGGTGGGGGATGCCGGCGGCCCTCGCCTCGGCCAGAAGCCGGGAAAGCACCGCATGTTTGCAGTGATAGCAGCGGTCCGGTTGATTGGCCGTGATGCCGTCCTCGGCCAGCACATCCATCTGGATGATGCGATGCGCCACCCCCAGTTGGCGCGCCAGCTCCTGGGATGCAGTGACCTCACTGCGCGGGATAAGGGCGGAATCCTCGGTGAGGGCCAGCACGTTTTCCCTGCCCAGGGTCTCGACGGCGACGGCGAGCAAGTATGTGCTGTCCACCCCACCCGAGAACGCGACCGCCACGGAGCCCAGTTCGGCCAGCCGGCGCTTCAGCTCCTGCTCCTTTTCTTCCAGCGTCACTTTACACCTCCACAGTCTTCCATTTGCCCGCCTGGAAACGGGTGAACATCAGGGTGCCGCGGATGCCCAGGTCAATCACCATCGCGATCCACGCACCGATCAGCCCTGCACCCAACACCTGAGTGAAGAGCAGGGCCAGCGGAACACGCACCCCCCACACGCTGGCGCCATTGATGAGCATGGGAGCGCGGGTATCGCCGGCCCCGCGCAGGGCGCCGGCGAAAATCATGGATGAGGCCAGGAACAACTGCGAGAAGCCCACCAGCCGCAGGGGGCCGGCGCCGGCGGCGATCACCTCCGCCTCACTGGTGAAGAAGCTGACGATGGGGCGGGCGAAGATGATGAAGCAGACACCCATGATGGTCATGATGCCGGCGCCGATGGCAAAGGCGATGAAGCCATCCCGCTCGGCGCGCTCCGGGTCCTTCGCCCCCAGCCCCTGGCCCACCAGCGTCGTGGCGGCCACCGCAAAGCCGAAGCCCGGCATATAGGACAGCGACTCGGCATTGATGGCCACCTGATGGGCGGCATAGGCAATGGTGCCCAGCGCGGCCACCACGCGGACATAGGACATCATGCCCAGGCGGAAGATCAACTGCTCCACGCCGGTGGGCACGCCCACCCGCAGGATGCGCCGCACCAGCGAGACGTCGAGCGCCAGCCGGCCGGAACGCAGGCACAGCCCACTGCGCCCACGCCACAGCAGGAAGACCACCAGCAGTCCGCCCACCAGCCGGCCCAACATGGCACCCGTGGCGGAGCCGGCGACCCCCAGGCGGGGGAACCCCAGCATGCCGTTCACCAGCACCCAGGCCACCACGATGTTGATGCCGTTGACGATGAGCATCACCCACAGGGGCGTGCGGGTGTCGCCGGCGCCGCGCAGGCAGGCATTGCCGATAAACATGAGCGAGGAAAACACATATGTCGAGCCGGCGATGGTCAGGAACGTGACGCCCAGCCCCACCGTCTCCGCGTCCGCCCCCATGAGCACCATGGCCGGCTCCGCCCAGATCTCGATGGCGGCAGTCATCACCAACCCGAACGCCAGGGCCAGGAGCATGGCCTGCCGCAGGACCCGATTGGCAGTGTCCATATCCCCTGCCCCCACCATGCGGGCGATCAGGGCGGTAGCGCCGGTGCCCACTGCGCTGAACAGCACCATCGCGAACATGATCCACTGGTTCGCCAGGCCCACCGCCGCCAGCGGGGCGGCACCCAGGTGTCCGACCAGGAAGGTATCTACTAGGCCGACCAGCATGCTGAGCAGTTGCTCGCCGGCGGACGGCAGTGCCAGCTCGAGGACATAGGGCACGCGCGACCAGGCGGACTCGCCGGCGGCCGGCAGTCCCCTGCGCACATGCCCTAATGCAAATGGCCGCATAACCGCTTTCTCCCTATCCTTGAAGCTTCAATGTCAGGCAGGTTCAACCTCCACATTATACCGGAATCCATCCTTCTGACAATCCCAGACCGCTGGTGGGCTTCGTCCCCCTCTTCCGGTACCACTGCCCGCGCGGACTTGTGAGGAACCCGCAGAACACATATAATGGCCTTGTCAGTCACAACTCCTCGGGAGAGAGCCCATGCGGGCTATGCTGATCTATAATCCATCCGCCGGCCCCCACCAGGCGGAGGATGAACTGCGCGACGCGGTGCGCGAGCTGGAAGCCAGCGGCTGGGAGGTCACCTGGCGAGTCACTCACGGGCGGTTCGACGCCATGCTGTTCGCGCGCGAGGCCGCCCTGCAGGGCTATGACGTGGCTATTGCCGCCGGCGGCGACGGCACCATCGGACAGGTGGTCAACGGCATCGCCGGCACCGATACCGCCCTGGGTGTCCTGCCGGTGGGCACCACCAACGTCTGGGCGCGTGAGATCGGCCTTCCGCTGACCACCCCCCTGCATCCGAACGCCGTGCAGGAAGCCGCCCGCATGATGGTGGAAGGGGAATGGCGTGTCGTGGACGTCGGGCGCGTCAACGACCGCTATTTCCTGATGTGGGTCGGGATAGGGATGGATGCGGAGGTCACCGCGCAGGTGGAAAGCCGGCCCCAGCACAAGCGCAGGCTGGGCATGCTGGCCTTCGCCATCGCCGCCGTGGCACAGACCCTCTCCCTCACCGGCACGAAAATGTACATCGAGTTGGACGGCCGCAAGCTGGAGCGGCGCGCGCTCTTGGTGGTTGCCAGCAACATCCAGTTGTACGCCGGCTTCCTGCGCATCGCTCCCATGGCCAGCCTGACCGACGGATTGCTGGACGTCTGCATTTTCCAGGGCTACACCGGCCTGTCCGCCTATCTCCACTTTTTCAGCATCCTGCTGGGCCTGCACACCCGCAGTCCGGAGGTCGCCTATCATCAGGTGCGGCATCTGGTGGTGCGGCCGGCGCGGCCGCTCTCCATCCAGGTGGACGGCGACCTGGCCGGCTATGCGCCGGTCGAGATCGAGGTGGTGCCCCAGTACCTGCGCGTCATCGTGCCGAAGACCACCGCTTCGCCGGCCCTGCACCCAGCGGGGCACGTGCAGGCGCCGGCACACTTCTGGGAGCATCTCCGCCGATGAACTACCTGTATCTGCTCCTCATCTTTGTCCCCCTGACCATCGTGGGCTGGTTCCTGCACTGGAACCCGGTGCTGATATTTTTCAGCGCGGCGGTCGGGGTCGTGCCGCTGGCCGGCATCTTAGGGGAAGCGACCGAGCAGTTGGCGGAGCGAGCCGGCCCGCGCGTCGGCGGCCTCCTCAACGCCACTATGGGCAATGCCGCGGAGCTAATCATCACCATCTTTGCCATCAAAGAAGGATTGCTGGAGCTGGTCAAGGCTTCCATCACCGGCTCCATCCTGGGCAACTTACTGCTCATCACCGGCGCCAGCATTTTCCTGGGCGGATGGCGCAACGGGGTACAGCGGTTTGACCGCACCCACGCCGGCACCAACGCCACCATGTCCGTCCTCGCCATCATCGCCCTGAGCATCCCCTCGCTCTTCAGCCATTCCATCGAGGCTACCAGCCATATGGCGGTGGAGTACCTGAGCCTGGGGGTGGCCGGCGCCATGATTCTCATTTACATCAGCAGTGTGGCTTTCGCCCTGCGCGGCGCGCACGGCGAGACAGCCGCCCCGCACACCTCCCGTCAGCCGCTGGGCCTCACCATTGCTTTGCTGGCCGGCGCCGCCGGCCTCATCGCCTGGCTCAGCGAAATCCTGGTGGGCGCCGTTGAGCCGGTCATCGCTTCCCTCGGCGTCACCGAGTTCTTCCTCGGCATCATCCTCATCCCCCTGGTGGGCAACGTGGCGGAACACCTGGTGGCGGTGGAAATGGCCTGGAAGAACCGCATGGAGCTGAGCCTGAACATCTCCTTTGGCTCCAGCTTGCAGATCGCCCTGCTGGTCGCGCCGCTCCTGGTCTTCATCAGCCTGCTGATGGGGAACCCACTGACGCTGGTCTTCAACCAGTTCGAGCTGATCGCGCTCATCGCCGCGGCGCTCATCACCACGCTGGTGGCGCTCGACGGGGAATCCAACTGGCTGGAAGGCGCCCAGCTCCTGGTGGTCTATTTCATCGTCGGGTTGGCGTTTTTCTTCCTGCCGGCTGTGTGAGGGAGGCGCTATGGGGGAACATGAGGAAGCACTGGAGGTCCAGCTCGGCCGGCTGTTGACGGAGGCCGGCCTTACCATCGCCACGGCCGAATCCTGCACTGGCGGGCTGATCAGCCACCGCATCACCAATGTGTCGGGCAGTTCCAACTACTTTTTGGGCGGCGTTGTGTCGTATTCCAACGAGGCCAAGGCACGCATCCTGGGGGTATCGCGCCGCTCCCTGGAGCTGTACGGCGCCGTGAGCGAGCAGGTGGCGCTGGAGATGGCGCGCGGAGCGCGCCGGCTCTTCCATTCCGACCTCGCCATCTCCGCCACCGGCATCGCCGGCCCCACCGGAGGCACGCCCGAGAAGCCGGTCGGCCTGGTCTATGTGGCGCTGGCGGCCCCGGATGGAGAATGGTGCGAGCGGCACCTCTGGGCCGGCGACCGCGAGACCAACAAGCGCCTGACGGCGGAGGCCGCGCTGAGCATGGTGGTGCGCTATCTGGCCCAGCGCAAAGGCGCCTGACCGTTGGAAGGGACCCTCATAACAGAAAACGGCCGCCGGCGGAGTACGTGCTGTCATGCTCCGTCGGCGGCCGTTCTCCTTGCCTCATGGGGCCGGCTCATCCGTGGACTTGCGCCCGGTCAGCTCCTCCAGCCGGCGTTCGACATCCTCCAGCGCGGCGCGCAGCCATTCCGCCTGCCGGCGCAGGAAGCCCTCCTCGACCTCGGCCGGCGGTGCATACGGGGCGGCCGGCGGCACATCTGCCCAGCCCCCTAACCAGCTCGGGCGCATCCAGCCGGGCAGGCCGGTGGCATAGAACATGTGGCGATAGCCGTGCCCACCAGGGTGCCGCCAGCCTCCATAGCCGGCGGGATACATATACCCCGGATACGGATGACCGGTGCAGTACCCCATTCCTCTGCCGGTGCGCGGCCCCATCCCAAAGGGTCCGGTGCGATCTCCTCTTGGCATACGATCACCTCCTGTGCTCATAATTTGTCATGCGCATATATGCCAGGTATCTATATGCGCTATGCATATAATAGCACAAAACCCATTGTTTGTCAAGAGTTTTTACGACATATTTTTCGCGAATGTCGCGATTCCCGGCATACTTGTCGCATTCCGCCCCGCAGTCCAGGGAGCACATCCCGCGCCCAATCCCATTTCCCTATCTTGTCCCCCGCCCCTGGCGCTGGTATAATGGAGGTGGAGATCCGGAGTATGTGTCTTGCATCGCGAAGGAGGTGCCAAGATGGTGGACGAAGCGGTTCAGAAGGTGCTGGAGAAGATCCACTGGTTGGGCCATGATGCCTTCCGCATTGACGCCGACAAGGTCATCTACATTGACCCCTATCAGCTTGAGGCCGGCGAACCCAAAGCCGATATCATCCTCATCACCCATGACCATTTCGACCATTACTCCCCGGACGATGTGAAGAAACTGCTCAAGCCCGGCACCACGGTGGTCAGCATCGCCGCCGTCACCAAGAAGGTGCGGGGCGCGGCGGTGGAGACGATCAAGCCCGGCGATAAGGTCACGGTGCAGGGGATTGCCATCGAGGCTGTGCCGGCCTACAACGTGGACAAGCAGTTCCATCCCAAATCCGCCGGCCATGTGGGGTTCATCGTCACGGTGGACGGCGTGCGCATCTATCACGCCGGCGACACCGATTTCATCCCCGAAATGAAAGATTTCCGCGTGGATATCGCCCTGCTCCCCGTCAGCGGGACCTATGTCATGACGGCGGAGGAAGCGGTGCAGGCCGCCGGCGCCATCAAACCGAAGCTCGCCATCCCCATGCATTACGGCGCCATTGTGGGCGGCCTCTCCGACGCCCAGCGCTTCGCCCAGGCCTGCCCGGTGGAGACGGTCATCCTGGAAAAATCCTGAAGGAGGTGATGCGGGGACCCCCATCACCGGGGTTGTCCCCCGCGCGGCAGAAACAGAAAAGGGGCGTCTTGCGACGCCCCTTTTTCATTCGGGCAGTGGAGTCGGCTCAAGCGGTCTCTTTCAGATCGCTGGGCGGCACCACATGGTCGGCCTGCGTCAGGAGCAGGGGTGCGCGCCGGCCCAGGATGGCATCCGCATCCACGATGCACTTTTTGATCTCCGGGCGGGAGGGGATCTCGTACATCACATCCAGCAGGGCTTCTTCCAGGATGGTGCGCAGGCCCCGCGCGCCGGTCTTGCGCTTGAAGGCCTCGGTCGCGGCCGCCTCGAGCGCGTCCTCGGTGAACACCAGCTCCACATTGTCCAGGGCGAACAGCCGCTGGAACTGCTTGGTCAGGGCGTTCTTCGGCTCGATGAGGATGCGCTTCATCATCTCGCGGTCCAGCGGTTCCAGGCTGACCACCACCGGGATGCGGCCCACGAATTCGGGGATCATACCGTACTTGAGCAGGTCATCCGGCGTCACTTCCTGGAGCAGGCGGGCCTTGCGCCGCATCTCCCGTTCCACGCGCAGGAGCTCGCGCTCGTTCTTGTCGTCCGGGTCGACGTGCGCCGGCCCCGCCGCCGCTTCCCTCATCTCGCGCACGCCGGCGAACCCGATGCGGCTCTTCTCCTCCACCCGTTTGGCGATGATATCCTCCAGATTATCGAAGGCGCCGCCGCAGATGAACAGGATATTCGTGGTGTTGATCTGGATGAACTCCTGGTGCGGGTGCTTCCGCCCGCCCTGCGGTGGGACATTGGCGACCGTGCCCTCGATGATCTTCAGCAGGGCCTGCTGCACCCCCTCGCCGGAGACATCGCGCGTGATGGAAGGATTATCACCGCTCTTGCGGGCGATCTTGTCGATCTCATCGATATAGACGATGCCCTTCTCCGCCCGAGCAATGTCGTAATCCGCCGCCTGGATAAGGTGCAGGAGGATGTTCTCGACATCCTCGCCGACGTAGCCGGCCTCGGTCAGCGACGTCGCATCGGCGATGGTGAAGGGCACGTTCAGAATCTTTGCCAGGGTCTGTGCCAGGAGGGTTTTGCCGCACCCGGTCGGCCCAATCAGCAAGATATTGCTCTTCTGAAGCTCCACGTCGGAGGAACGCGCCTGCGAGCGAATGCGTTTGTAGTGGTTGTACACCGCCACCGAGAGGACCTTCTTGGCCCGCTCCTGCCCCACCACATACTCGTTGAGCTTCTCGAAGATTTCGGAAGGGGTGGGGATGGTTTCCAGGGCAAAGTCCACCTCGCTGGGGCGCGGTTCCTCGTCCAGGATCTCCTGGCAGAGGGCCACGCACTCGTCGCAGATGAAGACGTTGTCCGGGCCGGCGATCAGGCGATGTACCTCTTCCTGACTTCGCCGGCAGAAGGAGCATCTCTGCATGGTACTGCTTCCCGTCCTGGTCACATCCGGCTCCTTTGTACTGCCCATGGCTTCACGAACCACCCGATGCCACAGCGGCTTTTTCCATCGCCTCGAAGAAGGCGGAGGTGGTGGGAACATCGCTGGCATCGCCCAGCACTTCGTCAATGATGCCGTATTCCTGGGCCTGTAAGGCGTTCATGAAGTAATCGCGGTCGAAGTCCTTCGATATTCGCTCGATGGGCTGGCCGGTGTGCTTGGCGAGCAGGCGCTTGATCAGCTCCTGCATGCGGAGGAGCTCCCGCACCTGGATCTCCACGTCGGGGGCGTAGCCGCGCGCCCCGCCGCCGGCGGGATGCATATGGATGGTCGCGTGGGGCAGGGCATAGCGCCGGCCCTTGCGGCCGGCGGCCAACAGCACCGTCCCCATGCTGGCTGTCCACCCCACCGCGATGGTGGACACCGGCGCCCGGATCAACTGCATGGTGTCGTAAATGGCCAGGCCGGGGTAAATCTCCCCTCCCGGGCAGTTGATGTACATCGAGATCTCTTTCTCAGGGTCCTCCCGGTCCAGATAGAGCAACTGCGCCACGATCAGGTTGGCCACCTGGTCGTTGATCGGGGTGCCCAGGAAAACCACCCGCTCCTTGAGCAACAGCGAATAAATATCGTAGGCCCGCTCGCCGCGGCCCGATGACTCAATCACCATGGGAATGACAGCATTCACAGCTTCCATACATTTTCTCCTATCTGCTGAACACCATTCTTTACAGCAAATGCTACCCCATAGCCGCCATCTTGTCAAGCGGCCGATGGAAAGGGTGTAAAGGCCGGGGAAAATCCCCCGCCGGCCTGCCCCTGGCCGTCACCCGTGCCAGGCCCTTATTCGGCGCCGCCGGCCGGCTCTTCAGAAGGCTTTTCCGCCGGCAGTTCCGGCGCCCGCCCGGTAACGATCTCCAGCACCCTCTGCCGCACCTTCTCCACCAGAAGCTGGTTGCGCAGGTAGCGCTGCAGTTCCGGCATCCGGTATACCTGCTGCATCATCTCCGGGTTGCCAGAGGACTCCACCAGTGAATCGGCCCGTGCCTCCACCTCCTGGTCTTCCACGGCCAGCTTCTCCAGCTCGGCTAGTTTGGTCAGCACCAGCGCGCGGCGCAGTCTCTGCTCCGCTTCGGGCTTCTGCTGTTGGCGATAGGCCTCCCGCTCGATGTGCAGTACCCGCAGGTAATCGTCGAGGGTGAAGCCCTGCCCGCGCAGTACGCTGTCATGATCCGCCAGGATGTCCTCTATCGCCTCTTCCAGCATGAAGTCCGGATAGGATATCTTCGCCTGCTCGGTCAGGATGGTGAACGCCTTGTCAATGAGCTCCTCATCGCGCTCCTTCTCCTTGGCCTGCATGAGCTGGGAACGGAGATGAGCCTTCAGCGCGTCCAGGTCCGGGAAGTCGCCCATCAGCGCCGGCATTTCATCCAGGTCCGGGAGCTCCCGCTCCTTCACCTCCTGCACCGTGACGGTTATCGTGCGGGTCTGGCCGGCCAGGCCCTCGTCGTCCCAATCCTCCGGGAAGGTCAGCTCGAAGGTGCGCGTCTCGCCGGCGCGCATCCCCACCAGCTTCTCCGCCAGGCCAGGCAGAAGAGTCGTATCCTCGCCCAGCACAGTCTCACTCGTCTCCGGCAGGCTGTCTTCCTCCGCGAACGTGACCTGGAAGACCACCTGGTCGCCCATCCGCGCCTCGCGGTCGACCGGGTTCCACACCGCATGCGCCTTGCGCGCCTCTTCCAGCGCCTTCTCGACCTCCTCGTCGGTCACCTCGACCGGCCGGACATCCAGGCGCAGACGGCGGTAGTCGCCCAGGTCCACCTCGGGCGGCATGGGCACATGGAAGGTCAGCACCAGCGGCTCCCACTGGATATCCACCAGCTTGCCTGGGCCGTACGGGTCAATGCCGGCCTCATCCAGCGCCTGCGAGTACAGCTTCGGTCCCAGGTCTTCCAGCGCCTCTTCCAGCACCGTCTGCCGGCCGAACATCTGCAGGACAACGTGATATGGGGCTTTCCCGGGGCGGAAGCCGGGGATCTTGGTCTGCTCGGAAATGGAGCGGGCCGCTTTGCGCATGGCCTCTTCCACGCGCTCCGGCTCCACTTCGATGATCATCTCTGTCTGGCAGTTTTCCAGGCGTTTGGTCGCGACTTTCACGTGTTTTCTCCTTTCACCGGCTGTAAGTGCAAGTTGATTATAACATAGGATAGAGGTGGTGAGAAATTCTTGGCGGCTTCTGCTCTGCCGCCGGCCAAAACAAAGGCCCTCGCGTCTGCGAGGGCCTGCGCCTCTCATGGAGCGGAAGACGGGATTCGAACCCGCGACCCTCTCCTTGGCAAGGAGATGCTCTACCGCTGAGCCACTTCCGCCCGCATCCGGGGAGACGATGGTCAAACGCTGGCAGAGACCCTCTCGCTCCCCTGACCATCAGGTGGGGAAGGAGAGACTCGAACTCTCACGGATTGCTCCACGTGATCCTAAGTCACGCTCGTCTGCCAGTTCCGACACTTCCCCGTGCTTTTCGAGCCGGCGCTATTATAGCATAAACGGCCCGCCGGCGCAAAAACGCGTTTTTCCGCGCGACGCCCCAGCGGAGCCTGTCGGCGTTGCCCTCCCCTGCCCTCTTATGTTATAATGGCGCACACACCCACAACAGGGAGCGGAACCGTGATCATTGACTTTCATGTGCATCTTTTCCCACCCGAAGTGGTGGCCCAACGGGAAAAGTTCCTGGAGCGCGATCCCTGGTTCAACCTGCTGTACGCCAATCCCAAGGCCGCCATGGCCACCGTCGAGGACCTCATCCAGGCCATGGACGAGGCCGGCGTGGACAAGGCTGTCGTCTTCGGCTTTAGCTGGTGCGACGTCGGGCTGTGCGTAGAGACCAACGAGTACACCCTGGAGGCCATGCGGCGCTATCCGGAGCGTCTCATCGGCTTCTGCAACGTGAATCCAACCACTGGGGAGCATGCCGTGCGGGAGATACGGCGCTGTGTGGAGGCCGGCATGTGCGGCATCGGGGAGCTGATGCCCAACGGCCAGGGTTTCTCCCTGGACGACACCGAGCTGATGGCGCCCATCGCCGCCGCGGCGCGCGCCTACGACATCCCCATCATGACCCACACCAGCGAGCCTATCGGCCACGATTACGCCGGCAAGGGCACGGTCTCCCCGCGCGTCGTCTACCGCTTCGTGCAGGCCTTCCCCGAGATCAAGCTGGTCTGCTCCCATTGGGGCGGCGGCCTGCCCTTCTACGAGCTGATGCCGGAAGTGCGCCGCGCCATGCGCAACGTCTATTACGACACGGCCGCCTCGCCGCTGTTATATGAGGCGCGCATTTTCCCGTTGATGTATGAGCTGGTCGGGCATAAAATCCTCTTTGCCACGGACTTCGCCCTCATTCATCCCAAGCGCCTGATCGCCCATATCCGCGAGAGCGGCCTGAGCGAAGAGGGCCAGCGCGCCGTATTGGGGGAGAACGCCCGCCGGCTCCTGACCTGCCTGCACCAGCCGGGAGCGTAACGCCATGGACGTACAGCGCGAACTCCGCCGACTGCCCAGCGTGGACCGCCTGCTCCAAGAGCCTCTTATTGTTGAGCGGATCCAGACCAGCGGGCGCGAGCTGGTGGTGGACGTGGTGCGCGCGGTGCTCGAGGAGACGCGCCACAGCATCCTGGCCGGCCAGCCTTGTCCTGACACGGAGGCGCTGGTCCATTCCATCGTCCAATCCCTGGACAAGGCCCTGCGCCCCACCCTGCGCCGGGTCATCAACGCCACCGGCGTCATCATCCACACCAATCTGGGACGCTCGCCCCTCAGCGAGGCGGCGCGCCGCGCCATGTGGGAAGCCGGCATTGGCTATTCCAACCTGGAATACGATCTGGAGCAGGGCCGGCGCGGTTCGCGCTACTACCATGCCGAGGCCCTGCTGTGCCGGCTGACCGGCGCGCAGGCCGCGCTGGTGGTCAACAACAATGCCGGCGCCGTACTGCTGGTGCTCAGCGCGCTGGCGCGCGACAAAGAGGTCATCATCTCCCGCTCCCAGCTCATCGAGATCGGCGGCGGGTTCCGCATCCCGGAGGTGATGGCCCAATCCGGCGCCCGGCTGGTGGAGGTCGGCACCACCAACCGCACCCGCCTCTCCGATTACGAGCGGGCCATCACCGAGCACACCGCCCTCATCATGCGCGCCCACCGCTCCAACTTTCGCATCATCGGCTTCACTGCCGAGCCTTCGCTGGCCGAGCTGGTGGAGCTGGGGGACAGGTACCGCATCCCGGTGGTAGATGACCTGGGAAGCGGCACCCTGCTGGACACGGCCCCCTTCGGGCTGGAGCATGAGCCGATGGTGCAGGAGAGCGTGCGCGCCGGCGCGGCGCTGGTGACCTTCAGCGGGGATAAGCTCCTGGGCGGGCCGCAGGCCGGCATCATCGTCGGGCGCAGAGACCTGGTGGAGCAACTGCGCCATTTCCCACTGACGCGCGCCCTGCGCGTCGACAAAATCACGCTGGCCGGCCTGCAGGCTACCCTGCTCCACTATCTGAAGGGGGAGGCCCTGCACGCCATCCCCACCTGGCGCATGATCGCCCGCTCGCCCGAGGAACTGCGCGCCGCGGCCGAGCGCTGGGCCGAGGCACTGCGCGCCGCCGGCCTGCCGGCAGAGGTGACCGTCGGCCAATCCGCCGTCGGCGGCGGCTCCCTGCCGGGAGAAACCCTGCCTACCTGGTGCGTCGCCCTCACTGTCTCATCCCCGGACGCGCTGGCTCGCCGACTGCGCGCCCACGAGCCGCCGGTGATCGCCTTGATCCAGGAGGACCAGCTTCGCCTGGACCCGCGCACCGTACTGCCAGACGAAGAGGATACCCTGCTCCAGGCCCTGATCGAGGCATTTCACGACGCTCAGCACGCCAGTGAGGTACAGCCATGACCCTGATCCTGGGCATTGAGACTTCCTGCGACGAGACCGGCGCCGCCGTCGTCGAAAACGGCCGGCGCATCCGCTCCAACGTGGTCGCCACCCAAATTGACCTGCACCGCCAGTACGGCGGCGTCTTTCCCGAGATCGCCTCGCGCCAGCATATGATCACCATCACCCCGGTCATCGAGCAGGCGCTGAAGGATGCCGGCGTCGGCTACGACGACCTGGACGCCATCGCCGTGACCTACGGTCCTGGGCTGGCCGGCTCCCTGCTGGTGGGCGTGAATACCGCCAAGGCCATCGCCTTCGCCCGGAACCTCCCGCTGGTGGGCATCAATCACCTGGAAGGGCACATCTACGCCAACTGGCTCATCCCGCCCGATTGGCCGCACCCGGAGCCGCCGCCCGAACCGGAGTTTCCCCTGCTGGCCCTCATCGTCTCCGGCGGGCACACCGAGCTGGTGCTGATGCACGGACACGGCCAGTACCAGCTCCTGGGCCGCACGCTGGACGATGCCGCCGGCGAGGCCTTTGACAAGGTCGCGCGCCTGCTGGGGCTGGGCTTCCCCGGCGGGCCGGCCATCGAGCGCGCCGCCCGTCTGGGCGACCCCGCATCCTTCCATCTGCCGCGTGCCTGGCTGGGGGATTCCTACGATTTCAGCTTCAGCGGGCTGAAGACCGCCGTCCTGCGCATCGTGCGCTCCTTTGAGGAGAAGGCGCAGGCCGGCGCCCATGCCCCCCGCACCCGCCTGATCACCTCCCAATCCCAGCCGGTGGTGCCCCACATCCCGGTCAACAACCTGGCCGCCAGCTTTCAGGAGGCGGTGGTGGACGTGCTGGTCGAAAAGACGCGCCGCGCCGCCGAAGAATTCGGGGTGAAGATGGTGCTCATGGGCGGCGGTGTGGCGGCCAATACCCGCCTGCGGGAGGAGATGAGCCGCCGGCTGTCCGTGCCGGTGCGGGTCCCGCCGGTCAAGCTCTGCACGGACAACGGCGCGGTGATCGGCGCGGTGGGCTATTACCGCTTCATCGCCGGCGAGCGCGCCGGCTGGGACCTGGATGTGGTGGCCGGCCTGACCCTCCCGCTCATCAACCCCTAGTATGTGTCCGGCGCAGGGGAACTTTCCGCTGGCCCGGCGGCGTCTGAAGATGCAGTAGACGTAGATCATCCTGTTCCGCCGGCTTCCGAATGCCGGCATCATCCCACCGCAGGAGGGAAGCGCATGTGGCACATGAGGTGCGGCCCATGGCGGTATCGAGTGGAGCGCGGTGACCCCATCCAGATGGGGGAAAGCCGGCTGTTCCCGATCGTGCGCATCTGGTCGTGGCGGCGCCGGCGCGCCCGCATCGCCTCGCAAAGCCTTATGGCCCAGGGCGCGTTGATGGAAAGCATCGCTCCCATGGCCGTGGTCCTGGAGCGCCCCGGCGAGCGCCGGCTGGTTCCCATCCTCGACCTCACCCGCCTGCTGTTATGGGCCATCGCCGGCCTGTGCCTGGCCGGCACCCTGGCCGCATGCCGCTCCCTTCGCCTGTTGAGCCGCTCCGCTGGAGGTGAACCATGAGCGATATTGTCTCCCGCTTTTTCCAGGTCTTTGAAGAGTCCAGGGCATCCGCTTCTGTGCAGGCGGTGTTTGGGCCGCCGGAAACCCGCGGCGAGGTCACGGTTATCCCGGTGGCCGCAGTGCGCTACGGCGTGGGGTTCGGCATGGGTGCCAACACGCCGGAGGGCACGGAGGAAGCCGGCGCCCAGGGGCTGGGCGGCGGCGGTGGCGCCGGCACGCGCGTCCGCCCGGTGGCCGTCATCGAAATCACCCCGACCGAGATCAAGGTGCATCCCATCATTGATTACAGCCGGCTGATCATGGCCGGCGTCTGCGCGCTGGTCTGGCTCGCCTTCCTCTGGAGCGGGGTATTAAAGAGGTTCATTGCCTCCCGCACCCCAGCGCGCTGACATCATGCCGGGTGGTGCTATGGGTGAACCTGCTCGTTCGGCCGTTGTGATCATCAGCGAGCGGACGGAAGCCGCGGAGGTACTGCGCCGCATGGCAGTGCTGGAAACCCATCGGGACGAGCCGTTCCCCTTCTGGCGCGGGCGGCTGGCCGGCCGTGATGTGTGGCTGGTCGTCTGTCTCATGGGCAAGGTCAACGCCGCTATGACCGCCCAGGCGGCGGTGGAGCGCTTCCGGCCGGCCGCCATCCTGATCTGCGGCTCGGCCGGCGGCCTGCATCCCGATATCCTGCCCGGCGACCTGGTCATCAGCACCCATGCCGCCCAGCATGACGCCGGCATGAATTGGGGGAACCGCTTCGTCACGCTGGGGGTGCAGTTCCGCCATAACGGCCGCATCGGACTGCGCCGGCGCTTTCCGGCAGACCCTTCCCTGCTGGCGGCCGCCCAGGAGGCCGCGAGGGCCCTGCCCCACGACGGACACGGCCGGCCGCCCCAGGTGCACGCCGGCCTCATCGTCACCGGCGACCAGGCCGTTTTCTCGCGTCAGCGGCGCCAAGCTATTCTGGAGACATGGCAGGCCCTGGCCGTGGATATGGAGAGCGCGGCGGTGGCTCAGGTGGCGGCGGCGCACAGCATCCCCTGGCTGGCCGTGCGCGGCATCAGTGACCTTGCGGATGAAGACGCCGGCCTCGACGCCGGCCTGCTCGCCGGCTCTCTGGATGACGAGGGGTTGGGCGCCTGGCTTTCCCTGCAGGGCCGGCGTCTGCGCTACATCCTGCGCCATCCCGACACCCCCTGGCGCGTCTCTCGGCTGATGCAGGGCACACGGCTGGCGGCGGCGCGCGCTACCGCCCTGGCAGAGGCCATCTTGTCCCATTGGCGCGGATAGAGCGATTCGGAAGGTTTATTGCAGTGAACGTGTCGAAACCCTGCACACACGGAGGTGAACGATGAAGCGAGGAACCCGTTTCCCACTCTGGGTAACTGCGCTGGCCACTGCCCTCTTGTTGGGCATCGCCGGCATCCTCTGGTTCGGCCCGCATCCGCCGCTGGCCGCGGCGCAGGAGCAGGGCGTCTCCCTGACGATTTACAACCAGGACCTGGCCCTGGTGCGGGACCTGCGCACGGAGACGCTCAAGGCCGGCGCGAACACTCTGCGGCTGACCGATGTGGCGGCGCAGGTGGACCCGTCCTCGGTGATCCTGCGCTCGCTCACGGACCCCGCCGGCACGCGCGTGCTGGAGCAAAACTACATCTATGACCTGGCCAGCACGGACGCCCTGCTCGCCAAATACCAGGGGCAGGAGATCCGCGTGGTCACACAGGACAGCACCGTCTATACCGGCACCCTCATCAGCGCCGCCGGCGACCTGCTCCTGCAGGCCGGCGACGGCACCGTCACCATGCTGCGGCGCGACGGCATCCGGGAGATCACCTTCCCGAAGCTTCCCGAGGGCCTGGTGACGCGTCCGACCCTGGAGTGCCTGCTGGAGGCGAGCAAGGCCGGCCAGCATACCCTGGAGCTGACGTACCTCACCGCCGGCATGAACTGGACGGCGGATTACCAGCTCCTATGGGCCAGCGACGAGAAAACGCTGGACCTGAACGGCTGGGTCACGCTGAACAACAATTCGGGCGCCGGCTTCCAGAACGCCCAGGTCAAACTGGTGGCCGGCACTATTCACCGCGTCAGCGCGCCGGCGCCGGTCGGGGCGGTGCCCGTGGCGAAGGCGGCGCCGGCGCCGGAGGTGGCCGAGCGCCAGCTCTTCGAGTATCATTTGTATGAGATTCAGCGCCCTATCACCCTGCCCAACAACACCTCCAAACAGATCGAGTTCATCCGGGCCGCCGGCGTGAAAACCGAGAAGCGCTATTCCTTCGAGTTCACCACCCTGCGCTACCGCGGCTGGGGCGCCATCTTTGATGCGGGCTACGGCGCCGAGCCGGCGCAGGCCAACGCCCGCGTCGTGCTGGAATTCGCCAACAGCAAGGATGCCGGCCTGGGCATCCCACTGCCGGCCGGCCGCGTCCGCATCTACAAGGCCGATGTGGACGGCACCCAACAGCTCATCGGCGAGGATACCATCGGCCATACGCCCAAGGATGAAACCCTGCGCCTGTACGTGGGCGACGCTTTCGATCTGATCGGCGAGCGTCAGCAGACCGATTTTCAGCAGGTGAGCAAGGACGTGGTGGAGGAGAGCTTCTCCATCACCCTGCGCAACCACAAGGATGAGGCAGTCACGGTGGATGTGCTGGAGCACCTGTACCGCAGTCAGGACTGGGAGATTATCAAGGAAAGCGCCAAGCACGAGAAGGTGAGCGCCGACACGGTCAAGTGGACCCTGGAGATCCCGAAGGACGGCGAAGTGACCCTCACCTACACGGTGCGTTACCGGCAGTAAGGCGAGAAAACGAAACCTCCCGCAGGGTTCATTCCTGCGGGAGGTTTTTTCATCAGAGGGAAGCCAGCAGGCCGGCTCCGCCGGCGGCCAGGTTCATAAAGGGTTGGGGATAGAGGCCGATGACGAAGGTCATGACCAGGCAGACCGCCAGCACCCAGCGCAGGGGCCGCGGCACGGGGACCGGGCTTGCCGGCTCGGGCGCCGGCGTGAAGAACATATAGCGCACTACGTTCAAATAGTAGAAAGCGGCGATGGCGCTGTTGATGATGCCGACGATAGCCAGCAGGTAGAACTGCACCTGGATCGCCGCGCCAAAGACGAACAGCTTGCCGATAAAGCCGCCGGTAGAGGGGATGCCGGTCAGGGAGAGCAGGAAGACCAGCATGGTCACCGCCAGCCAGGGCGAGCGCTTCATCAGGCCGGCGTAATCGGCAATGGTCGTCGAGCCGGTGGCCTCCTCAAAGGCGATGACGGTCAGGAAGGCGCCCACATTGGTGAACAGATAGGCCAGCAGGTAAATCATGGCGCCGTTGATACCGTTGAAGGGGCTGGTGGTGGAAAGGCTGAGGCACACTACGCCGATCAGGATGTAGCCGGCGTGAGCGATGCTGGAATAGGCCAGCATGCGCTTGATATTGCTCTGGCGCAGGGCCACCAGGTTGCCCAGCGTCATGGTGACAATGGAGATGCCGGCCAGCAGTGCCGCCCAATCGGTGTAAAAGCGTGGCAGGCCGGTGATGAACACCCGCATGAGGATGGCGAAGCCGGCGGCCTTCGGCCCCACCGACAGGAAGGCGGTGACCGGCGTCGGCGCGCCCTCGTAGGTGTCCGGCGACCACTGATGGAAGGGCACCAGCGCGGTCTTGAAGCCGAAGCCGGCCAGCAACAGCACCATGGCCGGGAAGGCGATCCAGCGCGAGGTCTCGGGGACGCCGGCGGCGAAGAAATCCGCCAGCTCCTTCAGGTCCAGCGTCCCGCTGATGCCGAACAGCAGGGACATGCCGTACAGCATCATGGCGCTGGTCGCCGCCCCGTAGAGGAAATACTTGATGGCGGCCTCATTGGCCTTGGCGTCCTGCCGCAGATAGCCGACCAGCACGTAGGAGGTGATGCTGATGGACTCCATGGCCAGGTAGACCATCAGGATATTGTTGGCGCCGGCGGCCAGGGTCATGGCCAGCGCCACCACGGTCAAGAGGGCGTAAAATTCGGCGCGGTAGGGCGTGCGCGGCCGCATGTACGAGATGGCCAGCAGGACCGACAGGGCCGAGGCGGCCAGCACGACGCCGTTGAAGAAGACGCTGAAGCGGTCCACCCGCAGCATATTCCCCAACAGGGCAACCTCGCGGCCCCAATGCAGGGAAGAGACGACCAGCGCCAGCAGGATGCCGGCGAGGGCCACGTACGGTGCCCAGCCCTTCTCCTTGCGGGTGTCGGCCAGATCAGCGATGAAGATCGCCAGCACGGTGATGAGCAGAATCAGTTGCGGCAAGAGCAGTTCAATGATTTGCGCCAGGGTCAACGCGCACCTCCACCATGATTGCCAGTCAGTCGCCTCATCCGTTCATCCGCATCAGAGCAGCCGGCCCATCAGGGCGGTCGTCGCCGCGTTAAACAGGTTCAGGATCGGCGTGGGGTAAATGCCGAACAGCACCATGAAGATGACCAGCGGCCACATGGTGACCTTCTCGAACAGCTCCATGTCGGTCAGCTTGCCCCAGCGCTCCTCGTTGAAGGGGCCGAGGAACATGTACTGGATGATCTTCCAAAGGATGTAGGCCGCCGTGAAGATGACGCCCAGCACGCCGATGACGGCATAGATGGGGATGATGGCGAACGTGCCGCGGAAGACGAAGAACTCGCTCCAGAAGCCGGCCAGGCCCGGCAGGCCCAGGCTGGCAAATCCCGTCACCGCCATGATGCCGTAATAATAGGGCAGTTTGGCGCCCAGGCCGCCGAACACATGCAGGTCACGCGTGTGCGCCCGCTCGTAAATCACCCCGACGAGGAAGAACAATCCGCCCGTGATAATGCCGTGGTTGAACATCTGCAGGGCCGCGCCGTTCAGCGCCATGGCCGCGCTGTTGGTCACCGCCTCGCCGCGGGTCAGGCTGGCGGCCGCGGCGGCCAATCCCAGCATGACATAGCCCATATGGCTGACGGAGGAGTAGGCGATCAGCCGCTTCAGGTCCCACTGCGCCATACACACCAGCGCGCCGTAGACGATGCTGATGACGGCCAGCACCCCGACCGCCGGCGCGTAGTAGCTGAAGGCCTCGGGGAAGATGGGCAGGACGATGCGCAGGAAGCCGTAGGCGCCGAGCTTCAGCAGGATGCCGGCGAGGATGACACTGCCGGCGGTGGGCGCTTCCGTATGCGCATCCGGCAGCCAGGTGTGGAAGGGGAAGCTGGGCACCTTGATGGCGAAGGCCAGGAAAAAGGCCCAGAACGCCAGGCTGACGGCGGTGAAGTTCTGCATGAACGGCCGCACCTGACTGAAGCGGGCTGTGGCCTCCAGGATGTCGAAGGACCCCACGTTGAAGTAGATGTAGAGGATGGCCAACAGCATCGCCACACTGCCCACCAGGGTGTAGATAAAGAACTTGATGGCCGCATACAGCCGGTTCTGGCCGCCCCAGATGCCGATGAGCAGGTACATCGGCACCAGGCCGACCTCCCAGAAGACGTAGAACAGCACAAAGTCCAGCGCCACGAAGACGCCGAACATGCCCGTTTCCAGCAGGAGGAAGAGGAGGAAGTATTCCTTCACCCGGGTGTGGATGGTGTAGGCGGAGTAGAAGAGGCTCAGCGTGGTCAGGAGCGCCGTCAGGAAGATCATGGGCACGCTGATGCCGTCCACCCCGACATGGTAGGTCACGCCCAGGGTGGGGATCCACGGCACCTTTTCGACGAACTGCATCCCGCCGGCGGCATTGTCATACGTCACCCACAGGATAATGGACAGCACCAGCGGGATCAGGCTGACGGCGACCGAGTACCACTTGATGGTCTTCTCCTGCTCTTTCGGGATCAGCAGGCCCACGATCGCACCGATCACCGGCACAAAGGTTATCACCGTGAGAATCGGGAAATTCATCGTTGTGCTTCCTCCTCAGCTCGAGCAAGATGAACGTCCATGTTTGCCGTGCAGTGATATCAAACCACTACCGAGATCACCAGGAGCACAAACACGGCCAGCGCGGCCGCCAGCAGATAGTTCTGCACCCGGCCGGTCTGGGTCTGCCGCAGTGCCCCACCCATCCAGCCGACGACCGCCGCCACGCCGTTGACCGCGCCGTCCACAAAGGTACGGTCGAACCAACCGCCCAGGTTAGACAGCGCCACGCCGGCCTTGCCGGCCAGGTTCACCAGCGGGTCCACCACCCACTTGTTGTCAAAGGCAAAGCAGACCTCCGACAGCCACAGCGCCAGCCGGATGAAGGTGGCCTGATACAGCTCATCGAAATAGTACTTGCGCCGCAGGACGGTATACACCGGCCCCAGGGCCTGGATGAGCGGGTCGGGCTGGCCCTCTTTCAGTGGGTTGCGGCCGTACACCAACCAGGCCACGAACAGCCCGCCCAGCGCCATGGCCACCGATATCAGCATCACCAGGCCGTTGAGCGGCGTAGCGGGGAACCCATGCCCCACGAAGTGATGGAAGGGATTGCCCAGCAGATGCCCCAGCACCGGGAACTCCTCGGGGACGCCGGCAAACCCCAACAGGGCGGCGAAGACCGCCAGCACGATGAGCGGATAGGTCATGCTCTTCGGGCTTTCGTGGGCGTGGGCATGCGGCCGGCGCGATTCGCCGTAGAAGGTCAGGAATATCTGCCGGCCCATGTAGAAGGCGGTCAGGAAAGCGGCCAGCGTCAGGAACAGCCAGACGAAGAAGGGCCACGAGGCCGCGCCCAGCTCCGTGAATTGATGGAACGCATCCGCCAAAATCTCATCCTTGGACCAGAAGCCGGCGAAGGGCGGCACGCCGGCGAGGGCGAACGTCCCCACCAGGAACGTGGCAAAGGTGATGGGCATGTGCTTGCGCAGTCCGCCCATCTCCATCATGTCCTGCGTGCCCGAACCGTGGATGACGGAGCCGGAACCCAGGAACAAGAGCGCCTTGAAGAAGGCGTGCGTGATGAGATGGAACACCGCCGCCACATAGGCGCCGATGCCCAGGGCCGCAATCATATAACCGAGCTGGCTGATGGTCGAGTATGCCAGCACCCGTTTGATATCATCCTGCGCCACGGCGATGGTCGAGGCGAAGAGGGCGGTGAAGGCGCCGATGAAGGCGACCAATCCTAACTGCGGGCCGGCCTCCACGGCGGTGAAGAGCGGGAAACAGCGCGCCACCAGGTAGACGCCGGCGGAGACCATGGTCGCCGCATGGATGAGGGCGCTGACCGGGGTGGGGCCTTCCATGGCGTCCGGCAACCACACGTGCAGGGGGAACTGGGCGCTCTTGCCCACGGCCCCGCCGAAGATGAGCATGGCCAGCAGGGAGGCCCAGGGAAGCGACCCGAGGAAGCCCAGGTTCACCTGGGTGTGCGCCAGCTTCTCCAGCGTCTCGGGGGCGAAGATATGGGCGAAGGTCAGCTCGCCGGTCTGGCTGTAGAGCAGGAGCATGCCGGCCAGCATGAAGGCATCGCCCACGCGCGTGGTCAGGAAGGCCTTCAGGCCGGCCTTCATGGCCGAGGGCTTCTCGAACCAGAAGCCGATCAACAGGTACGAACACAGGCCCATGATCTCCCAGAAGATGAAGAGCATGAGCAGGTTATCGGCCACCACCAGCCCCAGCATCCCGCAGGCGAACAGCGAGATATAGGCGAAGAAGCGGGAATAGCGCGGGTCCCCATGCATGTAGCCGACGGAGTAGATGAAGATCATCAGACAGACGAAGGGCACCATGAAGAGCATGATGGCGGACAGCGGGTCCACGTTCACGCCCATGGGGAACCATTCGGTGCCCGTCGGGAGCCAGGGCACATGCAGGCGGAAGGCCTCTTCGCCCATGCCGATGTGGCCGGCGATGCTCTGGAAGAACACGCCCCACGAGAGCACCCACGACACGGCCACACTGCCGATGGCAATGCCCGAGCTCAGCTTCTTATTCGGATTGGTGAACAGCACGATCAGCACAAAGGACAGGAACGGGAAAACCGGAATCAGCCAGGTCAGGTTGAGCATCGACCCCACTCCATAGATGTGCGAGGTATGGGCGCCTCTTACAGCTTCATCAGGTCGACTTCCTCGACGTTCACCGTATCGCGCGTGCGGTAAATGGCCACGATGAGCGCCAGGCCGACCGCCGCCTCAGCGGCCGCCACCGCCAGCACCACCAGGGCGAAGACCTGCCCGGTCATATGCGCCGGCGTGAGATAGCGCCAGAACGCCAGCAGGTTGATGTTCACGGCATTCAGCATCAGCTCCACCGCCATCAGGATGCCGATGGCGTTGCGCCGCGCCAGCACGCCGTACAGGCCGATGCAGAACAGCGCCGCCGCCACGATGAGATACCAGGATAATGGCACCATATCCCTGCGTTCCTCCCTTGCTTACCGCTCGCGGGCGATGAGGATGGAACCCACCAGCGCCGCCAACAGCAGAATGGACACCACCTCAAAGGGCAGGACATAGGCCGGGCTGACCAGCGCCTGGCCCAGCTCGGCGATGAACGCCGGCGACGGCTCCCCCGTGGGGGCCGCCGGCCAGGGCGCCCGCACCAGCACCACCGCCAGCGCCAGGAAAAGCAGGCCGGCGACGATCGCCGCCGCCCACCACTGGCGGTTGAAGCCCCGCACGTTCGGGTTCATCAGGTCGCGGCTCAGCATGATGGCGAAGATGATCAGGGTGAGGATAGCGCCCACGTAGATGAGCACCTGGATGCCGGCGAAAAACTCCGCCTGGAGCATGAAGTACAGGCCGGCCACCCCGATGAAAACGAACGCCAGGTACAGGGCGCTGTGGAACAGGTTGCGGTTGGTGACCACCACCAGCGCACATCCCAGTGTGAACAGGCTCAGGATAATGAAGATTGCTTGTGCCATGTCAGCATCCTCAGGTGAATGAACTTCGCGCCCCTAGATCGAACGAGCATTACGTCTCGCCCCAGAACTGACCCTGCTCCTTGATTTCCTCTTTGTCACCCAGCTCCAGCAGGCGGGGCAGGTCCCAGATCGTGTCCTTGTCGTAGCAGGCCAGCTCGTAAAAGCGGCTCAGCTCGATGGCGTTGAAGGGACAAGATTCGACGCACTGCCGGCAGAAAATACAACGCCCCACGTTGTACTGATACAGGGTCGGCTTGCGCTCCTTGCCCTTCCCTTCCCCCTCCACCTTGATACAGCCGTGGGGGCAGGCCCGCTCGCACATACCGCAGGCCGTACAGCGGGGCTGGCCGGTCTCCGGGTCGCGCAGATGCACCAGCGGCCCGCGGAAGCGGGGCCACATCGGCACCTTCTCCTCCGGATACTGGATGGAGAAGGCCCCATGCAGATACGGTTCCGGGGAGCGCGTCGGATGGACCCCATCCCGGAAGTAGCGGCGGGGGAATTTGCGCACATCTGTGACGAAAGTGCCGATCATGTGGCGCAGTGTCACCGAAAGTCCCTTGAGCAAGCCCGTCCCGTACATGTTCACCTCATGTCCCTGGAATGACAGCCGGCTCCATCAGCGCAGTGCGGCGCCCTCGGCGGCCATCTCTTTCTGCCGCTGAGCGCGCCCCATGAAGTACGAGACCCCGACGATGAGCGCGATGTTGCAGACGAACAGCACGACGCCGGCGATCAGCGTATCCGCGATCAGCTTGTCCACGAAACCGGTGATGGCCAAGCCCACCAGCCCCGCCGGCACCATCACCTTCCAGCCGATCTTCAGCACCTGGTCAATGCGGATGCGCGGGAAGGTGTTGCGGATCCACATGAAGACAAAGATGACCACGAAGGTCTTGATGAGGAACCACAGCCAGGAAGGCAGCCAGGGTCCCAGCCATCCGCCGAAGAAGAGGGTGACCATCATGGCCGAGCCGGCGAACAGGTGGATGTATTCCGCCAGGAAGAAGAGGGCGAACTTCATGCCGCTGTACTCGATGAAGTGGCCGGCGACGATCTCCGAGTCCGCCTCCAGCAGGTCAAAAGGACAGCGGATCATCTCGGCGGAGGCCGCCAGGAAGTACAGGATGAATATCCCCGGCATCAGTAGGAAGAACCAGCCGCGCTCCTGTTGCGCCAGCACGATGTCCTGAGTGGAGAGGGAGCCGGCCAGCATGACCACACAGATGATGCACAGCGCCAGCGGCACCTCATAGGTGATGAGCTGGGCGACAGAGCGGAAGGCGCTGATAAGGGCATATTTGTTGCGGGAACCCCAGCCGGCGGTCAGCAGACCGATGATGCTCAGCGAACCCACCGCGGCGAAGTACAGGATGCCGATGTTCAGGTTCGCCGCCACCATATTGCGGCCAAAGGGCAGGACGGCGTAGGTCATCACCGCGCCCACCGTGACGATGACCGGCGCCAGGTTGAAGGAGAAGCGGTCCGCCACATGGGGGACGATGTCCTCTTTGATGAGCATCTTGATGGCATCCGCAAAGGGCTGGAGGACGCCGTAGGGTCCCCAGCGGTTGGGGCCGTAGCGATCGCCGGCGCGCGCCGCTACCTTGCGCTCCAGGAAGGAGAGGATGAGCACTGCCACGATGCCGATGGCCAGCAGTACCACGATGACCAGCAGGTCCATGATCAGCGTCACCAACCAGGCCGGCAGGAAGCCGGCCAGCCAGTTCTGCAGTGCCATCCCAATGGCGTTCCACACGTTCTCAATGGTCCAGACGTTCTCCATCGCCCCTATCCTCTCGCCGTGCTAGCGATCTACATCGCCCAGGGTGATGTCAATGCTCCCCAGGATGGTCACCACGTCCGCCACCTTATGGCCGATGCACATCTCCCGCAGAAGGGTCAGGTTCAACAGGCTGGTGGAGCGGATGCGGAAGCGGTAGGGCTTATTGCTCCCGTCGCTCACCAGGTAGAAGCCCAGCTCGCCCTTGGGCGACTCGATGCGTCCGTAGGCCTCGCCCTTGGGCGGTTTGAGCCGAGAGAGCTGTTTGTACGGCAGGCTGGTGACCGGCCCTTCGGGGATATCGCGCATGGCCTGCTCGATGATGCGCAGGCTCTGCCGCGCCTCCGCCAGGCGCTGGAGATAGCGGGCATAGACATCGCCGGCGGTATGCACCGGCACCTCGAAATCGAAGCGGTCGTAGATGGAATAGGAATCGACCTTGCGGATGTCGTAGGGGACGCCGGAGGCCCGCAGTACCGGGCCGCTGATGCCGGCGTTGATGGCATCCTTGGCCTTCAGCACGCCCACACCCACCGCCCTGGCGCGGAAAATCTCGTTCTTGGTCAGCATGGTGTCCATCTCGTCAATGAAGCGCTTCAGGTGCGGCACCAGCTTCTGCAGGCGCGGCATGAACTCCTCGGGCAGATCGGCCACGACGCCGCCGGCGCGGATGTAGCTGGGCATCATGCGTGAGCCGGCGGCCATCTCGATCAGGTCCAGGATGCGCTCGCGCTCGCGGAAGGCATAGACCACCGGCGTGAAGGTGGTGGCACCCAGGTCGTTCCACAGGAAGCCGATGGCCAGCATATGGTTCATGACGCGGGTCAGCTCGCCCAGGATGACGCGGATGTATTCGGCGCGCTCCGGCACCTCGATGCCGGCGAGCTTCTCCAGCGCCAGCGCATAGGCCCAGTTGTTGGTGATGCCGCAGATGTAATCGAGACGGTCCGTGAAGGGCACGTTCTGCACGTACGTGCGCTCCTCCGCCGTCTTCTCGATGCCGCGATGCAGATAGCCGAAGCGCGGCTCGAGATCAACCACCGTCTCGCCGTCCAGGGTCAGCACCATGCGGAACACGCCGTGGGTGCTGGGATGGTGCGGGCCCATGTTGATCTGGATGGTATCGGTGCGCAGGCGTTCTGTGGGAGGTATCTGCACGCTCATAGTCTCACTCACCAGTCTGGGGTAGCCTTGCGGGTCGGCTCCAGCTCAGCATAAGAATAGGTGCGGTTCTGGAAATCCTTGCGTAGGGGATGGCCTTCGTAGCCCTCCCACATCATGATGCGCTTCAGGTTGGGATGGCCCTCGAAGCGGATGCCCATCAGGTCATATTCCTCCCGCTCCTGGAAATCGGCGGAGCGCCAGACATCCACCACGGAGGGCACGACGGGGTTCTCCTTGTCCGTCACCGGCAGTTTGATCGTCAGCAGGGGGTGGCCGGCCTGCACCCCGTACAGGTGATAGACCACCTCGAAGCGGTCCGGCCAGTCCACGGCGGTGACGTTGGTCAGGAAGTCGTATCCCAGCTCGTCCCGCAGGAAGAGGGCCACATCATGCCAGGCCTGCGGCGCGATGACGATGGTGAAGTCAATCATGCCCTCGGGGACATCGAGAACCGCCTCGGGGAAGCGTTCGCGCAGTCGGGAGAGGATTTCCTCGTGGGTCAGCATGGTCATCCCTCATTCGCTCGCCGGCTGGGGCTGAGGCGCCGGCCGAACCGCCGGCTCTTTGGCGAACCACGGCACGGTCTTGATGGACTGCTTCATGATCTTCTCATGCAGTTTCATGAACCCGTACACCAACGCCTCGGGGCGCGGGGGACAGCCCGGGATATACACATCCACCGGGATGATCTCATCAATGCCCTGGAGCACCGCGTACGAGGTGAACATCCCGCCCGAGATGGCACAGCTCCCCATGGCAATCACATATTTTGGCTCTGCCATCTGGTTGTAGATACGGAGCACCTGGGGGGCCATTTTCTGGGTGATCGTGCCGTTGACGATGAGCAGGTCCGCCTGGCGGGGAGAGGGGCGGAAAAGCTCCATGCCGAAGCGGGCGATATCATAGCGGGCGCAGGCCGCGGCGATCATCTCGATGGCACAGCAGGCCAGGCCGAACATGACGGGCCAGGTGGAGCCGCGCCGGCCCCAGTTGTAGACGGCATCCACCGTGGTCAAAAGGATATTGCGGGGGATTTCTTCATCGTTCATAGCTGGCATGTCCACCTCACTGTATCACAGTCTTCGGCACCGCCGGGATGGATAATGTATCACCTGGTGAAAGGCAACAAAAACGCGCCGGCGAGGATCACATCCACTCCAGCGCGCCCTTCCGCCAGGCATAGGCCAATCCCACCACCAGGATGCCCAGGAAAATCAGCATCTCGATCAGCCCGAACAGCTCCAGCCGGTTGTACGCCACCGCCCACGGATACAGGAAGGCCACTTCGACGTCGAACACCACAAAGACCAGGGCATAGAGGTAGTATTGTGCGCGGAAGCGCACCCACGTGGGGCCCCGTGTCTCAAGGCCGCATTCATATGTGCTGCATTTCTCAGGGGTGGGACGTTTCGGCCGGAGGAAATACGCCACGCCGACGGCGATGATGGGGAACAACACGGCGACGAGCAGGAATAAGCCAATGAACACGTAGTGCTGCACGGCCGACTCTCCTCGATGAATCCGACTTTGGATAGCCTCTTCCCTGCGCCGAACCCCATATTACCACAAAACGCGAGATTTGTAAAGTCCTGTTCGCGCAATTTCGCACGATACTGCGCGACAAAGCCGCACAATGCATGGGGGCAGGCGGGAAAAAACAAGCGGCGCGTTCCCTATGGAACGCGCCGCTGGCAGAAGGGACTGGCCAAAGGGGATGATTACGCCGGCACGGGAAACTGCGCGCACAGCTCCGCCACTTCGCCGCGCACCGCCTCCTTGACCTGCTCATCGTCGGGATGGCGCAGGACCTGCACGATCAGCCGGCCCACACGCCGTATCTCGTCCTCGCCCATGCCGCGCGTCGTCAGCGCCGGCGTCCCCAACCGGATGCCGCTGGTGATCTTCGGCGGGCGCGGGTCGAACGGGATGACGTTCTTATTCACCGTGATGCCCACGGCATGGAGCAACTGCTCGGCCTCCAGCCCGGTGATCGGCTCGCGGCTCAGGTCCACCAGCATAAGATGATTGTCCGTGCCGCCGGAAACCAGCCGGAACCCGCCGCGCATCAGCTCATCGGCCAGCGCCTGGGCATTGCGCACCACCGCCTGCTGGTAAAGCTTGAACTCGGGCCGCAGGGCCTCGCCCAGAGCCACCGCCTTGCCGGCGATGACGTGCTCCAGCGGCCCGCCCTGAATGCCGGGGAACACGGCGCGATCCACCGCTTTGGCGAAATCGGCCTGACAGAGGATCATGCCGCCGCGCGGCCCGCGCAGGGTCTTATGCGTCGTGGTAGTGACCACATGGGCGTAGGGGATGGGGCTGGGATGCAGGCCGGCGGCCACCAGGCCGGCGATGTGCGCCATGTCCACCATCAAATAGGCCCCCACCTCATCGGCGATAGCCCGCAGTGTGTCGAACTCGATGATGCGCGGGTAGGCGCTGGCGCCGGCGACGATCAGCCGCGGATGGTACTGCCGCGCTTTCTCCCGTACCTCGTCATAGTCAATGCGCTCCGTCTCCCGCTTCACCCCATAGTGCACGAAGTGATACATCTGGCCGGAGAAGTTCAGCGGGTGGCCGTGCGTCAGGTGGCCGCCGTGATTCAGTTCCATCGCCAGCACGATGTCCCCTGGCGACAGCAGGGCCAGGTAGGCCGCGGCGTTAGCCTGGGAGCCAGAATGGGGCTGGACGTTGGCGTGCTCCGCCCCAAAGAGCTGTTTGGCCCGCTCAATGGCCAGGCTTTCTATCACGTCAATAAATTCACACCCACCGTAATAGCGGTGCCCCGGGTAGCCCTCGGCGTATTTGTTGGTCAGGATGGACCCCTGGGCTTCCAACACGGCGCGGCTGACGTAATTCTCCGAAGCGATCATCTCCAGGCCGCACTTCTGCCGGTAGCGCTCCTGCTGGATGGTGTCGAAGATAATGGGGTCAACCTGCGCCAAGGCGGATGTACTGCGGTCAGGAATGTCAATGGAACATACCTGCGGCTTTTCGTGGGAAACCGATTCATGGTGTGCCATATCACGCTCCTTCTGGGCCGCCGGCCGTCAAAGCTGGGTCCGCCGGCGCTCCCGATTGTCTCACGCTCTGCACGCCTCTCACGCCTAGAATAAAGCATAGCATAAGTCGGCCATTTTGTCAAGGGTCAATTTAAACCCTAGGAGATACGTTCAGTATTAATTAACGACCATCCGCTGTAAACTATTTGTTTCCCGCAGGTGTTGAGAGGGCCGGCCCTCCGGGGTGGCCGTCACCTGTTCCATATTCGCGGTTTGTGACTTTTGTCATGGATTCCTGGGGGCATTTCGGAGTACGATATGGCTGTCCATTCGGGATATATACCAGGCACGGAGGACAGGAGATATGCGACCGACTGAGCTTCTGATGGAAGAGCACCGCGCCATCGAGCGCATGCTGCGCATCGTGGAGGAAGTATGCCGCCGGCTGGAGGCCGGCCAGGACGTCCCCGCCGGCGACCTGGAAGCAATCGTCGAGTTCATCCAGGTCTTCGCCGACCGCTGTCACCATGGCAAAGAGGAGGACCTGCTGTTCACCGAGATGGAAAAGGCCGGCATCCCCCGCCAGGGCGGTCCCATCGGCGTCATGCTGGTCGAGCACGAGCAGGGCCGCGCCCATGTGCGCGCGGTGAAAGAGGCCGTGGCGGCGTACAAAGCCGGCGACCGCTCCGTCATCCCCACCATTGTCCGCAACGCGCTGGGCTACGTCTCTCTGCTCCAACAACACATCTACAAAGAGGACAACATCCTCTACCGCATGGCCGACATGCACCTGTCGGAGGAGCAGGAACGGCAGTTGCTGGAGGGGTTTGAGCGGGTGGAGCAGGAGCGCATCGGCCCGGGCCGGCACGAGGCCTTCCACGCGCTGTTGGATCGTCTGGAACAAACCTACGTACATTCTTGATCCTTTTGGGCATACCCGGCGCGCGAAAGGTCTTCCGGTCTGCTATACTATTTCCCAGGAGACCTTGTGCGGCCGTGGAGGGGAAGGAGGTGAATGGCCCTGGCCGGCTGGGGTGGGCTCCCTGTGACGCGCCTCGCCGCTGATCTGTCTTCTCCGAAGCACAATCTTCGTCTTTCCGAAAATCCGTCTCAACAGAAAGGAGTGGGAACCGATGCATCCGTCCGATGTCGTCTGGTGGGGATACACCGCGTTCCTGGTGTGCGTCGTCGCCTTTATGCTCTTCTTCGCGAGCAAAGTCCGCGCCAAGGGAGGGTGACGCCATGGATCGGGAAGAACGCATCTGGCTGGGAGTGCTGGTCGGAGTCTTCCTCATTTTCAATGCGGTGACGTTATCTCCGCTGGTGCCCTGGCAGTCGTGGCTGGTGTGGTCGCGGCCGGCGCCGGCGCGCGTCGTGCAGATTGACATCGCCAATTACCAGATGAACCTGCCGGCCGGCGGCATCGAGGTGAAGGCCGGCGAGTTCGTCGAGTTCGTCGCTACTTCTCGCGATGTGACGTACGGCTTCGGCGTCTTCCGCAAGGACGGCACCATGGTCTTCCAGATGCAGGTCCTGCCCAAGTACCAAAACCGTATCGTCTGGAAGTTCGACGAGCCAGGCACCTACGATGTGCGCTCCACCGAATATTCCGGGCCCAAACATCCCGATATGTTTATCCCCGACGCTATCCGCGTGGTCCCGTGAGAGGAGGAACAGACATGGCACGCATCGGCTGGATCGAGAAATGGACCCTGCGCTTCGCCGTCGTCGGACTGCTTTTCCTCGCGCTGAGCGGATTTGAGGGCATCCTGATGCGCTTCCAGCTTGCCGCACCAGGGTCACTGCACGGCATGGAAGCCGCGCTGAACGCCATCCGCCCGGTGGAGCATGAACCGACCTCGGCGGAGCTGTACTACAGCATGTTGACCGCGCATCCCATTGTGGGCATCTACGGCTTCGCCTATATGTGCGTGATGGGCGCCTTTTATTTCCTGGTGCCGTTCCTGCTGGGCAAGGAGATCCGGCATAAGCGCCTTGTGCCGGTCAATTTCTTCCTGCAAATTATTGGCGTGCTGACCTGCTGGTCCGCCGGCTTCTTCGCCCTGTTCAACGCGCTCTATACCCTCTACTGGCCCCTGCCGGTGGCGTATGACCGCGTGCCGCTGGCCGGCAGTATCATCTACTCCCTCGGCCTCCTGCTCATTGAAGCCAACGTCCTGCTCTTCGCCTTCAATCTGTTCAGCACTGTGCTGAGCAAGAGCAACCCGCGCTCGTACAGCTTCGGGCAGTTCCTATCCTCTGCCTTCGGCATCTCGCGGCTTCTGCGCTGGCTGGGCCTGAAGAAGAAAGAGGATGAGTTCGAGCCGATCTACAACGAACTGCCGGTGTTCCTGGTGGCGGTCGGGCGCGGTTCCATAGACACCGTCATCAACGCCATTGTCCTGCTGACCGCG
>Ga0078972_1000992_pt2 | contig 40469 bp, 31 predicted proteins | sample YelNatPaOPGAMG01_FD_67568 | JGI IMG/M metagenome (GOLD analysis project Ga0078972, IMG submission 67568) | Hot spring thermophilic microbial communities from Obsidian Pool, Yellowstone National Park, USA - OP-RAMG-01 (SPADES assembly) (version 2) | ecosystem: Environmental > Aquatic > Thermal...
GTCATAATCGCCTTTGTTGGCATAGGCGTTCCCGCGGTTGTTGTAGGCCACGGCAAAGTCAGGCTTGAGCCGGATGGCTTGGTCATAGTCAGCAATGGCTCGGTCATAATCACCTTTGTCGGCATAGGCGTTCCCGCGGTTGTTGTAGGCCACGGCAAAGTCAGGCTTGAGCCGGATGGCTTGGTCATAGTCAGCAATGGCTCGGTCATAATCACCTTTGTTGGCATAGGCGTTCCCGCGGTTGTTGTAGGCCACGGCATAATCAAGCTTGAGCCGAATGGCTTGGTCATAATCAGAAATGGCCCGGTCATAATCACCTTTGTTGGCATAGGCGTTCCCGCGGTTGTTGTAGGCCACGGCAAAGTCAGGCTTGAGCCGGATGGCTTGGTTATAGTCGGCGATGGCCCGGTCATAATTACCTTTGGCGGCGTAGGCAAGCCCGCGGTTGTAGTAGGCCACGGCAAAGTCAGGCTTGAGCCGGATGGCTTGGTCATAGTCGGCAATAGCCCGGTCATAATCGCCTTTGTCGTAATAGGCGTTACCGCGGTTGTTGTAGGCCTCGGCATCGTCAGGCTTGAGCCGAATGGCTTGGTCATAGTCAGAAATGGCCCGGTCATAATCGCCTTTGTCGGCATAGGCGTTCCCGCGGTTGTTGTAGGCCACGGCAAAGTCAGGCTTGAGCCGAATGGCTTGGTCATAGTCAGAAATGGCCCGGTCATAATCGCCTTTGTTGGCATAGGCAAGCCCGCGGTTGTAGTAGGCCACGGCAAAGTCAGGCTTGAGGCGGATGGCCTGGTCATAGTCAGAAATGGCTCGGTCATAATCACCTTTGGCGGCATAGGCGTTCCCGCGGTTGTTGTAGGCCTCGGCAAAGTCAAGCTTAAGCTCGAGAGCTCGGTCAATGGCCTGGTTATAATCAGCAACGGCTCGGTCATAATCGCCTTTGGAGGTATAGGCGTTCCCACGGTAGGAGTAGATTATGCTTTGGTCTAACGCACGCACGGGCTCGGCGGTCTGGCTCAGGGCATCGCTGAAGCAGGCAATGGCTCCATCCCAGTCCTCTCTCGCATAGCGAGCCATCCCTACCGTGAAAAGGCTGAGGTAGGTCATCTCCTCTGAGAGGCGGGTTTGCAGGGTGAAGCTTTCCAGCTCGGCCACGGCCATCGTCCGGACCATCCCTTTGGCCTCCGGCCCCAGTTCGGGCATGTATTTCGGCGGGCGCAGCAGCTCAAAGGTGACGCTTATCGGCACGACTTCCTTTGTCACTCCATACCAGCCCCAGATGACGATGGCCGCCTTGCGCTTCTCCCCCTCAGCGCGGGCCGCTTCTTTCCCTTCCTGTTCAGTAATAGCCCGCCCCAGAGCTTCAACTTGGACGTCTCTGTATCGCTCCAGCACCGCGCGCAGGCGGGCCAGCACGGTCTCGGTCACGCGGTATTTTTCCGGCTCCGGCCCATCAAAGTTGGCGATAAGGATGATAGCCTTGCCAGGAGGCTGAGCTTGCTTATAGAGGCGATAGGCTATAGCGCCTAAGGCCAGCGAGAAAAGGACGCCTAAGCCTCCGGAGAGCCAGGGGCGCAAGTTGGGGTATCGGGAGGCCAAATAAAGGTCTGTCAGAAGCAGGAGGCCTGAGCTCACCCCAAGTAGCACCCTGGTTACCAGACGCCTATCGCCCTGCCATAGTTTGATGAAATTCACCAGTGCGGTGATGAAGGTAATGATTGCGGTGAGGGAAGCAGCGAGGTCTTTCAATAGCTCAAGCAAGTTTTTGAGGTCTTCGTTAGCCACAGCAACCTCCTTTCTACCCCCTCAGAAGCGCCGGAAGAAGCCGGGGATGTAGAGGGGGAAGCGGGCGAGCATGAAGATGTAGGAGAGCTTGTCTTCAAAAAGGCGCGCAAAGTCGGCATTGATTAGGGGGTTGCGAACTCCCAGTTCAAAGCTGGCCCAAGGATGACGGTAGAAGGCCCAGGCCCAAATTAGAGCAGCTCTTAGGTGAGGAGTTAGGGTCCGGTGAATTGCCCTGGTGTAGGAAGCGAGGTCGCCTCTGAGGATGGCTCTAACTCCAAGGTAAGCGCTTTTGACCCCATACCTTATCCCTTCCCCAAGGAGGGGGTCCATGAGCCGGGCTGCATCCCCAATGATTACCGTTCGCCGGGAGTGAAGTCGGCCATTTCTGAGGTAAACGGGCAAAGGATGAGCCTTTAGGGTAGCTTTGTCCAAGGGGATGCCAAGGCGTTCCATCCACCGGAAGAAGGTGGCTTTCAGGGGCTCCCTTGTCCGGCCCATGGTTCCGATGCCTACGGAGAGGTGGTATTTTTTGGGGAAGACCCAGATGTAGCCAGGGGTTATGGCTCCGAAGAGGAAGAAGGCCTCGGAGGAAAAGCGGCTCAAGAGCGCTTCATCGGCTGGGACTTCGGCTTCCAAGGCTGCCCCCATCGGCCCGCTGAGGTTCAAGTTGAGGCATCGGGCTATCAGGGAGCCGGCTCCGTCAGCCCCTACAAGGTAGCGGGCCTGCCACTTGTACCCCCCTTCGGTAATGACTGTGACCCTATCTCTCTCCTCCTCCACCCCTATCACCTTGACCCCATCGGCCACCTCAGCCCCCGATTTCTCCAGGACGAACCAGTCCAATTTGTCCCTCATCACCATCACTACGGGGGAGGAGGGTAAAGGGACGAAGATTTCTTTCTCTCCCCGGAAGGAGTAGCGCACCCCGGTAATTTCTCTTTCAATGACCGGGTCAAAGGGGAAGGGGAAGTATCTGAAGACGGAGCGAGGGAGTCCGCCAGCGCAGGGTTTGTAGCGGGGTAGTTTTTCTTTCTCTAACACCAAAACTTTCAGTCCTTGCTGCCGCAAGAAGAAGGCTGCCGAGGCTCCAGCTATTCCCGCTCCCACTACGATTACGTCGTTCATAGTGCTTGCCTCCGCTCAAGTTTCATTTTAGTGGGGGGACACCCCCCACAGCCCCCTGGACCCCCCTTTGCCCACCCTCGTGGGCTTAGGGTTCGCCAGGGTTTTGGGTCCCACGCGTGGCGGGGTTGCTAATGTGGGCAACTCGCCCCCTATTTTCTGTTTCTGGGGGCACATCCCCCAGACCCCCTGCCAGGGGGCTTTGCCCCCTGGACCCCCGTTTACCCACCCCCGTGGGCTTAGGGTTTGCCAGGGTTTTGGGTCCCACGCGTGGCGGGGTTGCTAAGGTGGGCAACTCGCCCCCTATTTTCTGTTTCTGGGGGCACATCCCCCAGACCCCCTGCCATGGGGGCTTCGCCCCCTGGACCCCCGTTTACCCACCCCCGTGGGCTTAGGGTTCGCCAAAGTTTTGGGTCCCACGCGTGGCGGGGTTGCTAATGCGGGCAACTCGCCCCCCTATTTTCTGTTTCTGGGGGCACATCCCCCAGCCCCCCGCCATGGGGGCTTCGCCCCCTGGACCCCCCGTTTACCCACCCTCGTGGGCTTAGGGTTTGCCAGGGTTTTGGGTCCCACTCGTGGCAGGGTTCCAGGGGTGGACTGCTCGCCCCCTCTTAAGGTTTCGTGGGGGGACACCCCCTGCAGCCCCCCGCCAGGGGGGCTTCGCCCCCTGGACCCCCCAGCTTGCTCACCCTCGTGGGCTTAGGGCTCGCCGGAGTTTGGGCCCCACTCGTAGGCTGACCCGATAACCCCGCCAAATTTTCCCCTTCCCTCGCAGGGAAGGGGGCCAGGGGGTTAGGTCGGAAAGGCACACTCCCCAAACCCCTTGGCCCCTCGGAAATGCCCGCCGAGGTTGGAACACACCTTTACTCTACTCCGAGTTCCCTCAGCTTTTGCTTCGCCCCTTGCTGGAATATAGGGTCCTCGCTCAATTCCAGCGCTTTCTTGAAGTCAGCAATAGCCTTCTCTTTCTCCCCTTTGTATTTATAGGCCAGCCCACGGTTGTAATAGGCCACAGCCAAGTCAGGCTTGAGTTTGATGGCTTGGTCATAATCGGCAATGGCGCGGTCATAATCGCCTTTGACAACAAAAATTCTCCCGCGGTTGGAATAAGCTTCGGCAAATTCGGGGTTAAGCTTGATGGCTTGGGTGTAATCGGCAAAGGCGCGGTTGTAATCGCCTTTATCGTAGTAAACGTTACCACGCTCATTATAGGCTTCGGCATTGTCAGGAGCAAGCTTGATGGCTCGGGTGTAATCGGCAATAGCACGGTTGTAGTCCTCTTTCTCGTAGTATGCCATTCCACGGTAGTAGTAAGCTTGGACCAGGTCGGGTGCGAGCTTGATTGCTTGGGTGAAGTCGGCGATAGCGAGGTCATACTCGCCCCTTTTAAGGTAAATAAACCCGCGGTTGTAGTAGGCCAAGCCATAGTCAGGCTTAAGCCGGATGGCTTGGTTAAAGTCGGCGAGGGCTCGCTTATAATCGCCTTTGATAGCATAGACTACACCACGGCCGAAGTAGGCTTTAGCGTAATCGGGTTTGAGCTTGATAGCGCGAGTATAGTCGGAGATAGCGCGGTTTTCCTCACCCATGTCGGTGTAGAGATCCCCCCGCTTAACGTAAGCCTCAGCAAATTTGGGCTTGAGTTTAATGGCTTTGGTGTAATCGGCGAGGGCACGGTTATAGTCTTCTAAAAAGTAGTAGGCATCCCCGCGGTGGTAGTAGGCTTCGGCCACGTTGAAGTTGAGATTGATGGCCTGGTCAAAATCATCAATGGCACGAATAAAATCACCTCTTACGAGATAAGACACCCCGCGGTTGTAGTAAGCTTCGGCATCCTTGGGATTGATTTTGATGGCTTGGCTGAAATCGGCAATGGCACGAACATAATCGCCTTTAATGAAATATGCCGCCCCGCGTTTGAAGTAGGCATCGGCATGATCAGGCTTAAGCCTTATGGCTTTGGTGAACTCGGCGATGGCGCGGTCGTGCTTTCCTTCTTCAAGGTAGGCTGAACCGCGTTCGTAATGGACCTCGGCCTCGGGTTTGCCTTGGTTAAGGTTCTCGTTGGTCATAGCAACCTCCTAAGGTCAAAGCACTACAGAAGAGCCAGCGGGGAAGGGCTCCACGTTTTCCCCTAAGATTTCCTTCAGAAGGCCTAAGGCTTTGCTTCCGGTGCAATGGTTCCCGTAAAGCTTGGAAATCCCCCACCCTTTTAGGACCTCGCCAACCCGAATTATGGTGGCTTCATCGGTGTCTTCCAGGTGCAATCCACCGAAAACGGCTTCTATTGGCTTGCGGAACCTTCCCCTCACCACCCTCAGCGTATTTAGGATGCCTGCGTGGCAGCAGCCGCAAACTACGGCCAGCCTATCCCCTAAATCCAGCACCAATGCCATATCATCGCGGTAGGGGTCGGGCACGAGGCGACCCTCCACTCGTGCGAAGTGGCGGTCGCTGCGCCCTTCGGGCTCCGGCCGCGGGTTGATATCCCCCGAAGTCCATACCCCAGGGCTGACTTCCAAGGGCTCTTTGCTCAGGTTCATCCTAACTTTAAGCATGGCCGTGGCCCAGCTTAAGGGGAAGCTCACATCTTTAAGCCTATCTTCCCGCAAGGATAAGCGGGGGATGAAGATATCGGGATGAGCGTAGACGGGGATATCTGGGGAGCGTTCCAGGATAGCAGCCAACCCGCCGGTATGGTCAGTATGGGCATGGCTTAGCACTACGGCCGAGAGGCTTTCAGGTTCAACCCCGAGGCGGGTCAGGTTGTGGAGGATTACTTTGCCGCTTGCGCCGGTGTCAAAAAGGATGTAGCGTTCGTAGCTTTCAATGAGGAAAGAAAGGCCATGCTGGCTCAGAAACCTTGAGCCGGGCAAAGCCGAATCGTCCACAACGCATGTTATCCTCACGCCACCCCTCCTTTGAGCTTTCTTATAGCCAAGGGCAATTTATCCAGGAGGTCACCGGCCACCGGACCGGCCTCGCCCTTTTCTTCCCTCACCATTTCTCCGGCGAGGGAGTGGATGTAAACACCTACCACCGCCGCCTTGAGGGGGTCAAGCCCTTGAGCCATAAATCCGGCTATAGCCCCGGCCAAGACGTCACCGCTTCCGGCGGTAGCCATGGCCGGGTTGGCAAATGGGTTTATGTAGACCGTGCCCTCAGGGGAAGCTATGCAGGTATAAGCCCCTTTCAGGACTACGATTTGGCCCCATTCCTTTGCCTTCTCCTGGGCAACTTCGGGGCGGCGCCGGTTTATCTCTTCAGCCGGGATTCCGGAGAGCCTTGACATTTCGCCAGGGTGAGGGGTAAGGACGTTTACCCCTTTGAGTTCTTCCCACCAGCGTGGGAGCTCGGCAAGGGCATTTAGCCCATCGGCATCTATGACCATGGGAGGAAGAGGAGGGAGCGGCACCTCTTGGCCGCCGACAAACCCTATCTTCCCCCTTTCCCATTTTCCCCTGACCAGTTGATGGACGAATTGAACCGTCTGCTTGTCTCTTCCGATGCCTGGGCCCAGGAGGATTACTTGGTAGGAAGGCCAGTTTTCGGAAAGGATTTCCAGTGCATCGGGGATTATGGAGCCAATTTCGCTGGGCAGGAGGAGGAAGGTGGTTTCGGTAAGCTTGGAGGCAATTATGGGGTAAACGGAGCTTGGCACAGCCATGGTCACGAGGCCGGCCCCTACCCTCAGGGCAGCCATGCCGGCAAGGCAAGGCGCACCCGTGTAGTTAGTGGAACCGGCTACGACCAAGACTTTGCCGAAGGTGCCTTTGTGGCTTCCCTTTGGCCTGGGAGGAAGCCATCCCTTGACCAGCTCCGGCGTGACAAGCTCAACAGCCACCCCAGTGGCCAGCTCCTCTGGGATATCAATGTCGGCGACCAGCAGCTCGCCGATAAGTTCAGCTCCGGGGAAGAGGAAATGCCCCCGCTTGGGGAAACCGAATGTTATGGTTATGTCGGCTGGGACCGCAGCGGGGTCAGCCTCCCCTGTAGTTCCACTTACCCCGGTCGGGATATCCACCGCTACGATGAACGGACGGGGTTTAGAGGATGGCTCAAAGGCTTTGATGGAGCGGATGGAGGCCTTCTTGGGGGAATTGAGGCGCTTCTCCCTTTCTTGGGCGAGGGCTTGTAGGATGGCCTTTAAGTCGCCTTTAACCGGGGGGCAGAAGCCCGTGCCCAATAGGGAATCTACTACAAGCTCAGCTTCTCTTAAAAGGCCCCGGAGTTTTTCAAGGTCTCGGTCTTCCTGGGCTGATACTACTGTCCCGCCCTCGGCCGCAACTCTTTCCAGAAGTGGGTCGCCCTCGGCCTTCCTTTTCCAGAGGTAAACTGTTACCTTTGCTCCGGCCTTAAGGAGGTAGTAAGCGGCGACGAGGCCATCTCCGCCGTTGTTCCCCGGGCCTACCAGGACCAAAACGGCCTTGGGTATGGGCTTGAGGGCCAGGATAACCCTTGCCACGGCGTGGCCGGCTTTCTCCATCATCCTGGCCACCGTTATCCCCCTGGCTACGGCCTCCTTTTCCAGGGAAGCCATCTCTTCAGCGGTGACAACTTTCATAGGCTCCCTCCGTGCTCAGATTTCTTCAAAAGGTGCCAAGGAGCGGCGCGGCCTCCTCCTTATGACCCCTTTTGCCTCCAGTTCTCTTATGAGCGAGGCTACTTCCTCTTGGGTTATGTCCACCCATGCTTTCTTGAGGGCCTCAGTTATCTGGGAGAAGTTCTGAGGTCTTGCCAGGCTCAGGACTAAAGCCCTGGCTTTGGGGGAAGGTCCTACATCCTTGAGGGCATCCTCTGGGCTTCGGTAACTGAGGGCAAGCTCAAAGAGGACATCGGGTGGGGGAAGAGGCTCTGCCGCTTTCGGAGGGGCTTCGGGAATTTCGGGGCAGATTTTCTGAGCTTGCCTGGCAGCGAGGAGAAGAACCCCTTCTTTCTCAAGGCTGTCCATAACTAAGATGCAATTGCGGGAGATTTTGAAGGCCAGTATCTTTCTACCGCCCTCAAGGCCCTTAACCTGGTAATCCCCTATATCCCAGACCTCGGCTCCGGCTCTTACCAATTTGGAGGCCAGTTCTTCTATTTCGGGGGCGAGTTCGGAGTGGATTTTTTCACCTCTTTGGTTGAAGAGGGCCCAGCGGGTTCCCGGAGGCATAAGCTCCTGGATTTTGGGGAAAATTTCCTCCATAGCCTTTTCTCCTCAGGGTGTTTGTAGAAATGATAAAACAGGTTGCGAAATTGCGCAATGAGCATGGGGGGCTTGGGGGCACATCCCCCACAACCCCCCGCCAGGGGGCTTGCGCCCCCTGGACCCCCTTTGCCCACCCTCGCAAGCTCAGGGTTCGCCGGCGTATTGGGTCCCACTCGTGGCGGGTTTGCTAATGCGGGCGACTCTCTCCCTCTTTTGAATTTGTGGGGGGACACCCCCCACAACCCCCCGCCAGGGGGCTTGCGCCCCCTGGACCCCCTTTGCCCACCCTCGCAAGCTCAGGGTTCGCCGGTGTATTGGGCCCCACTCGTGGCGGGGTTGCTAATGTGGGCAACTCGCCCCCTCTTTTGAATTTGTGGGGGGACACCCCCCACAACCCCCCGCCAGGGGGCTTGTGCCCCCTGGACCCCCGTTTGCCCACCCTCGCAAGCTCAGGGTTCGCCGGCGTATTGGGTCCCACTCGTGGCGGGTTTGCTAATGTGGGCAACTCGCCCTCTTTTAAGGTTCTTGGGGGCACATCCCCCAGACCCCCTGGGATGGGGCTCCGCCCCCTTCACCCCCGCATTAAGGTCGGCGAAGGCCGACCTTTTTCAAAGAGGCTGACTTCAGTCGGCGTGAACGGGACACCCCCCAGACCCCGCCGGGGGGCTTGCGCCCCTTGGGCTCCCGTTTGCCCGCCCTCGTTGGCTGAGGGTTCGCCAGGGTTTGGGGTGTTAACCTCTCCCCGGCCCGAACCCCGCCAAATTTTCCCCCTTCCCTCGCAGGGAAGGGGGCCAGGGGGTTAGGTCGGAAAGGCACATCCACCACGCCCCCTGTCAGGGGGCTGTGCCCCCTGGATCCCTGTTTGCCCGCCCTCGTTGGCTATTGGGGCCCTATGGCCTATGTGAGAGGAGGCTTTCGGTTGCTTGGCGGGCTGCTTCTTCGGGTGTGGCTTTGCCTTCTAAAACGCTCCGGAGGGCTTCTTCCAAAACTTTGAGCAGCGCCGAGGAAGGGGCAGGCTCGGCCGATTCCAGAAGACCGGCCAGGAAGAGGAGGTAAGGGTCCTCTCCACCAATGTAAGCTTCGCGGTGCACAGGTAGCAGGTTCGCAGTTAGAGCCCAGTGCCGGTTGTGCTCAGGGGAAAGGAGGTGATTTATCAGCTCCTCGGCCGCTCCTTTCTTGCTCGGCTCCTGGGTTATAACCCCCACTACCCACCCCCACGCTATCGGAGCCGCAGAGGGCAAGGGAGCAAAAGCAGTCTGGCGAAGTTTTACCCTTGAAGCCAGGAAATTGGAAGCCCTCACCCCAGCCATTGCCACCTTCCCCGAAATGTATAGCCTCCAGACTTCCCCTTGGTCCTTTACTTCAAGCGATAGAGGGGAAATCGCCCCTTTCTTCAGCCCCTCATCCCATAGCTTTAAGGCCTTCGCCAATGCCTCTTCACTCAAGACCGGCACCCCTTGCTCGTCCGCGAAGCTTCCACCTAAGGCAAGGTATTGGGCAGCTATCGTCTCCCCTGAAGGGAAGAGGAGCAATTCCCCACCGCTATCCAAAATCCCCCAGAAGCTTGAAGGAGGGGAAGTGATTATCCCCGTATTGTAGACCAAGTGGTCAAGGTTGGCCGCAAGCTGAATAGCCCTTGGGCCCGTGGCAAATGGGAAGAGCCCTTTAGGGATTAGGTCCAAAGGCTGGAACAGGCTTCCCTCAATCCCGGCAGCCTCAACCACATCCATTACCACAAGGTCAGGCAGGACTGAGGGAGCTACCTCGCGGGCGGAGAGGAGAAGGTGCAATATTCCCCCTTTGCCCCTGGTTTTCTTAGTGTAAACTTTGACCTTAACTTGAGGGTGGGTCAGCTCAAAAGCTTTGATTTCTGCCTCTAACTCCTCTTTCCCAGGCCTTCCTTCAAGGAAGAGCTCATCGGGAAGCCAAATGGTTAGGGTTATCTCCTGCGGTGGGCGAGGATGAGGGGTAGGGGATGGAGTAGGGGTTGGTGGGGGAGTTGGTGTAGGCGGGAAGGCTGGGGCCCTATGCAAAGTGCACCCTGCAGCCAGAGCCAGGATTAGCGCTAAGAGCAAGGCTTTGCCGGTGGATTTAGTTGCCAATTTCTCCCTCCTTTGTTAAAATTGGTTTTGTCTTCAAAACTTACCGAGGAGGGGGGAGATGGACCTTGCCCAGTTCATCCGGGATATTCCGGATTGGCCCAAGCCTGGGGTAATCTTCAGGGACATAACTACGCTGCTCAAAGTCCCCGAAGCCTTCCGCGAAGCAGTTGACCGCCTGGCCGAACCATTCATGGGCAAAGGTATAGACCTGGTGGTGAGCGTAGAGGCCCGCGGTTTTATATTCGGTGGGGCCTTGGCCTACAAGCTCGGTGCGGGATTCGTCCCGGCCAGGAAGCCCGGCAAGCTCCCCGCCGAGACAGTCCGGCAAGAATATGCCCTGGAATACGGAACGGATGCGGTGGAAATCCACAAAGACGCTATAAAACCTGGGCAAAAGGTCCTCCTCTTTGACGACGTCTTAGCCACGGGAGGGACGCTGGAAGCGACGGCCAAGCTTGTAGAGAAGCTCGGCGGAGAGGTGGCTGGAATCGCCCTCCTCATTGACCTCACTTACCTTAAAGGCAGGGAAAAGCTCGCTAAATACCCAATCCATGCCCTAATCCAGTATTAGTCCAGCACTTTGAGGGCTATAGCTTTAACCACCAGGGTGGCATAGGAGCCAGGCGGAAGGAGCATTTTAAGCTCCAGCTTGAGAAAGCCTGGATGTAGTTCATCATCCCCGATGGAGTAGGCGGAGAGGGAAGGAAAGAGGAGGAGCTTCCTTTCCCCCCGGCTCAGGTAGGCTTTGCTTAAGATACGTGCTTTGAAATCGTGGAGCTCAAGCCCTTCTTCCCTCAGGATTTCTTGAGCCAGGCCCAGAAGCTCGGGCTTTTCAAAAGCTGCCTTGTGGTGGAAGAAGGGCAAAGTCTTGTCCGCAAGCTCTTCTTTCAGCCCTTCGGGGAGGGAGGCGTAAAAGGGTAACTTCTCCCCCGCAATTTCCAGCAGAGAAAACGGCACCCCTTGGCCCTCAAGCCTCTTCCTCAAGAACCTACCGGCCAGCTTGTTCCAGAGCCAGCTCTGGTAGGAGGAGAGGAAAAGGGTTAAAACCCTGGGGGTTACCAAATTCAAAGCCTTTCGGAAATTTGTGGGATGGTCCTTGAGGTAAGTGAGGACGCTGCGGTAGTTGGAAGGGGAAGGAGCTTCTTTGAGGAGCAGCTCCCACTGGCCCCATAACGTTTTAGCCTTCTCCTTAAAGGCCCGATGCGATGGCGGGTCCAGGGGGAAAGGGGTTGTGAGGTACACCTTGAGAGCTCCTTCCGCATCGCGCAGGAGTATCTTCTTGCCTGGGGATTGCCCATCAGGGCCTATGGAGATAAAACGCTGGCGGTCAAAGTAATTTGGGAGGCCACTACGCTGGACTTCGGAGAGGGCTTTTTCCAAGGCTGAGCTCAGGCCTTGCGGGATGAGCCTTATGGTGAGGGTGAACTCATTGGCCTGGATATCCGAAGGGCTCAGGTGGCGGTGGAAGAAACCGGCCAATTTCGCCGAAAAGCCTGGCTCTCTAACCTCTTCCGGCCCTTTCCCCTTGAGGGAAGCATACTGAATCGCCACAGCCTTCTTATCCTTCAATCCGGGGAAAACGATAGCCGATGGCCTAACTCCCAAGGCTGAAGCCAGCCGAACGTGGGCTTGTAGGGTGGAAATGCCCCTTTTGGTGACCTGGTATAGGGCGTAAGGGCCAAAAGGATGGGGAGAGATTTTGAGGATTTCCCGCACCAGGAAATCTTCAGGCCGGGTTTTGAAAATCATCCCTCACTCCAAAAGGCCCAAAAGTTCATAGATGTGCTCTCGCGAAGATTTGCCGGGGATTGAAGTAGGGGGCAAAGTACGGACAAAAGCCTTCTCCTTTATCCTTTCGTAAACGGCGGAGCTTATGAGTATTTGGCCGGGCTTGGCTATCTCCTGCAAGCGTTTGGCCACGTTCACGCAATCCCCAATTGCGGTGTAATTCATCTGCATTGATGTCCCTATGTTCCCGATTACGGCTTCCCCCACGTTTAAGCCTATGCCGAAGTACAGTTTGAGCGGGAGGGCATTTCGGGAATGAAGTTCCTCCAGTCGGCTCTTTATCTTAAGGGCCGCTCTGGCCCCTCTGAGGACGTGCTCTTTTTGAGGGAAGGGGGCATTGAAAAAGGCCATGACAGCATCCCCAAGGAATTTATCCAGTGTCCCTTCTTCCTCCAATATGGCATCGGCGGCTACGGAAAGGTATTGATTCAACGTTTTCACCAGCTCTTCCGGTGGGAGTTTTTCGCTCAGGGCTGTGAACCCTCGGATATCGGCGAAGAGGATGGTTATCTCCTGCCTGACCCCTCCCAGCCTCAATATTGAGGGGTCGGAGGCCAGCTTCTCCACCACTTGGGGGGAGACAAAGCGGCTGAAGAGGGCCCTTATGTAATCCTTTTCCAACTCCTCTTGCTCCTTTATGGCCTGGAGCCTGGCCAACTCGTAGAAGGCCTTATCCAATTCCTCGGCCATTTCCCTAATCTCCATGCCTATTCCGACGAGGGAAGCCACTGCTTCAGCGAAGGCCAAATCCTCCCGCCCTCGGTTCTCGGTCACGATGTAGAGCAAACCTTTGGGGCCTTTCAGGCTCCTTATGGGCACTATGAAACCCTTTGCAACCAGGGCCGGCTTCAATTCCCTGAGAGCCTTAGTCACCTCCTCCGAGACCTCTCCCAGCTCTGCTTCCCCAAGCCACTGCTCTGGCCTGAACTTTAAAGGCTCTGGTTCTGGGAAAAAGGCGTAGACGGCTTCAGCACCCAAAGTTTTCTGGAGCGCCTCTGCTGCGAGCTTAGCGATGGAAGCCTCATGAGTGGGGTAAAGGATGTTCAAAAGGGAGCGAAGCTGGGAAAGGAATGAAGGTTTAAGCTCTTGAGCTAATGACAACAAACGCTCAGTAGTTCCCTCCAAGATTTTGACTTTCCAGCCGATTTCGGATAGGCCGGCCAAACTCTTCTTCAATTCTGAAGGCCTCAAGCTCCGCAATTCCTCCAACTTTTCCCGGAGCTCCCGGACTTCCCTGCTTAGGCCTTCAATTTCCTTCAAAAATTCCCCCAATATCTCCATCCTTCCTCCTCGCCTAACAATTATACCTCAAACCTCAATGCCGCTTGAAATCAGCCCCTTTGGCAGAGCCGAGTATAGGCGTAGCGGCGCTACACCACTACGTTAAACCAGGGATCCAGGGGGCGCAGCCCCCTGGCAGGGGGTTTGGGGGATGTGCCCCCAGGAACCTTAAAAGAGGGGCGAGCAGCCCACATTAGCAGCCCCGCCACGAGTGGGACCCAAAACCCTGGCGAACCCTCAGCCAACGGGGGTGGGAAAGGGGGTGGAGGGGGCGCAGCCCCCTGGCAGGGGGTTTGGGGGATGTGCCCCCAAAAACCTTAAAAAGGGGGCGAGTTGCCCACATTAGCAGCCCCGCCACGAGTGGGGCCCAAAACCCTGGCGAACCCTCAGCCAACGGGGGTGGGCAAACGAGGGGTCCAGGGGGCGCAGCCCCCTGGCAGGGGGTTTGGGGGATGTGCCCCCAAGAACCTTAAAAGAGGGGCGAGTTGCCCACATTAGCAACCCCGCCACGAGTGGGGCCCAAAACCCTGGCGAACCCTCAGCCAACGGGGGTGGGCAAACGGGGGTCCAGGGGGCGCAAGTCCCCTGGCAGGGGGCTTGGGGGATGTGCCCCCAGGAACCTTAAAAGAGGGGCGAGCAGCCCACATTAGCAGCCCCGCCACGAGTGGGGCCCAAAACCCTGGCGAACCCTAAGCCAACGGGGGTGGGCAAACGGGGGGCCAGGAGGCGCAAGCCCCCATGGCGGGGGGTTTGGGGGGTGTCCTCCCAGGAAACCAAAATTGGGGCGATTAGCCCACTCTGGAAACACCGCCACGAGTGGGGCCCAGAACGCCGGCGAACCTAAGCTAACGAGGGTGGGCAAAACGGAAACTGACCTTGATTCCCCTCCCGAGGATTGGAGATTCCTTCGCTCGCAATGACGCAGAAGGGGCCAGGCTTACTGCTTTTCCACCCTCAAGGGCCGGGAAAGGAGAACTTTATCCCCAAGGTAGACCAAAAGCTCGCCCGATGAAATGCTCCGGTAGAAACGGAGCAGAGGGAATTTCCATTTCTCCACCAGAATGTTATTCCCCCCTTCAACTTTGAGGGCAGAGACCTCCCCAGAAGGCCCTTTCACTGAGTCAAGAGCAGGATAAGATAACGGAACGAGCGCGTAGTTCCGGAAGTAAAAATCCAGGAGGGAAGCTGCCTCGCCGTAGCGGTCAGGGCTGTTCAGCAAGATGACCACACCCTTTTGGTTGCCCCTGGTGGCCGAAGCGGCCAAACATTCCCCAGCTAAGGGAGTAGTGCCAGTCTTTACCCCATCAGCACCAGGGTAAAGGCTGAGGAAACGGTTAGAGGAGAAGAGCCCACCTCGCTCACGGGTTGAAACTATCGCCGCAAAGGTCGGGTTAGCCAAAGCGTAGCGGGTGAGGAGCCAGAGGTCGTAAGCAGTGGAGAGGTGCCCTTCGGCATCAAAGCCTTGAGGATTGACAAAATGCGTGTCTTGCATCCCCAGCTCGGCTGCTTTCTGGTTCATCATCTCTACGAAAGCTTCCTGGCTTCCGGCTATGTGCTCGGCAATGGCTGCGGCGGCATCGTTCGCCGAAATGAGAAGAAGGCCGTAGAGTAGGTTTTCCATGGATATCTTTTGCCCGGGCCAGAGGCCCAAACTCGGCGGTTCTAACCCTGTGACCCCTTTACCGACCACCACGGTATCGCTCAATGAGGATTTTTCCAGAGCTAAGACGGCCGTCATTATTTTAGTCAAGCTTGCCGGCGGGAGCTTCTCGTGCTCGTTCTGGGCCAGAATGACGGTTCCAGTGGTGAAGTCGGCCAAAAGGAAGGCCTTGGCTTCAACGGACGGGGGATGGCTTTCGGCTAATTCTCTTAGCTGGCAAGGGTAAAGCTTCAGGCCGGCTGCGTCCCTTTCCCTAAGGGCCGGTGGGCCGAAAGCCACGGTTGTAAGGCTGAGGAGGGCCAAAAAGAGCAACCTAAAGTAACACCGGCGCCCTGTATTCCCCAAAGACTTTCCTGAGGACATCGCAGATTTCGCCCAGGGTAGCGTAGGCCTCCACACACTCCAGTATAACCGGCATGAGGTTATCGGACCCTCTGGCTGCTTCCTCAAGCTTGGCTAAAAGCTCTCCAACTTTAACGTTATCGCGGCGGCGCCGGACTTCCTGAAGCCGCGCTATCTGCCTATCCCTAACGGCAGGGTCAACTTTGAGAAGTTTCAAAGCCCTCTTCTCTTCTTCAATCACATACTCATTGACCCCCACCACGATGCGTTCCCGGGCCTCAATTTCCTTCTGGTAGCGGTAAGCGCTTTCCATAATCTCACGCTGGATGTAGCCTGATTCTATGGCTCTGATGGCCCCACCCATGGCATCTATGCGCTTTATGTAGTCTTCGGCCTTCTCCTCTATTTCCCTGGTGAGGCTTTCCACGTAGTAGCTTCCGGCCAGGGGGTCAACTGTATCCGTCACTCCCGATTCATGGGCGATTATCTGTTGGGTACGGAGGGCTATTCGGACGGCTTCTTCGCTGGGCAAGGCGAGGGCTTCGTCGTAGGAGTTGGTGTGGAGGGATTGGGTCCCGCCCAGGACGGCAGCCAAGGCCTGGATTGTAACTCGGATTATGTTGTTAAGTGGCTGCTGGGCGGTAAGGGTGCAACCTGCCGTTTGGGTGTGGAACCTGAGCATCCACGAGGCCGGGTTTTTGGCCCCGAATCGCTCCCGCATTATTCTGGCCCAGAGGCGACGGGCAGCTCTGAATTTGGCCACTTCTTCAAAGAGGTTATTGTGGGCACCGAAGAAGAAGGAAATGCGTGGAGCAAATGAGTCAACATCAAGCCCTCGCTTGATGGCTGCTTCCACGTAAGCGATTCCATTGGCTAAAGTGAAGGCGAGCTCCTGGACCGCAGTAGCCCCAGCTTCTCGGATGTGGTAACCGCTTATGCTTATTGAGTTCCAGCGAGGCAGTTCCCGACTGCAGTATTCCATGATGTCAACAGTGAGGCGCATGGAAGGGTCGGGAGGGAAGATGTAGGTTCCGCGGGCAACGTATTCCTTAAGGATGTCGTTCTGGACTGTGCCATCCAGGAGTTTGGGGTCAACCCCTTGCTTTTTGGCTACGGCGATGTACATGGCCAAGATTACCGGAGCAGTAGCGTTTATGGTCATGGAAGTTGAGACTTTGTCCAGGGGTATGCCGTCAAAGAGTCGTTCCATATCCTCAAGGGAGCTTATGGAAACACCGACTCTTCCCACCTCGCCTAAGGCCATGGGATGATCGGCATCGTAGCCTGTTTGGGTTGGGAGGTCAAAAGCGACGGATAGGCCTGTCTGGCCCTGTTCAAGGAGGTACTTGAAGCGGGCGTTGGTTTCTTCGGCTGTGGCGTAACCGGCGTATTGGCGCATAGTCCACAATCGCCCCCGATACATAGTCGGGTATACGCCCCGGGTAAAGGGGTAAGAACCGGGGAAGCCTAAATCGCGGGCGTAATCCATTTCTTGGGTATCTAACGGCGTATAAAGCCTTTTGACTTCTATGCCAGAGTGGGTTTCAAACCGCTTCTTGCGCTCGGGAGCTTTGGCCAAGGTCGGCTTGAGTATTTTCTCTTCCCATTCTCTTTGCAAGGCCTCAAGCTCGCTCATTTCGCCTCCTCCATCGCTTCCTTGAGGATTAGGATTGCTTCTCGGTAGAGTCTTCTCATCTCCTTCTCCAGCTTTATGAAGCCGCAGCCCACCTTCCCCCCGGAGACGATGTAGGCGAGGGCTCCGAGGTAAGTGTACCAGCGGGTGTAGGAACCTTTGAGGGTGCCTTCGGGGTCAAAGAGGAGGAAGGGGTGCTCGTCGCTGGCGATTATGAAGAAGCCCGGAAGTTCAAAGTGGGTTATCTTGAAGGCCAAGTGCATTATCTCGTGTTCATCATCGGGGAAAAGGGAACGGTTGTGGGTGAGGAGGGGGGTGAAATCAAAGCCCATTTCTTCCAAAAGCGAGGGGTAGCATCCGAATCCCCAGCGGCGCACGTGCAGGATGCACCCGTTCTGGCCTACTTCTATTTCTGGGCAAACTTTGGAGAAGCCCAGGGGGAGTTGAACTACTGCTCTTCGCTCTTCAAGCTTCCCATCTTCACTTACGGACCAGTAATAGGCTACCCAGTCTTCGGTGGGATAGAGGCCTGGCAGGTTATTGAACACTTTGCGTTCTGGCGAGGCAGTGCTTGGGCTTAGAGCATTGCCGAACTTTCCAGCCATTTTCCCTCCTATTGGGTTAAAAGGCCCAGGGTTCCGCGCAGGGCCGCCCACCTGTATTCCAGGTTGTAGAAGATGATGGGGAAGATGTAAGGCCTTGGGGGAAGGAAGAGCCTCTTGACTATTGAGGCCAGGGCATAAAACCGCCGATAGGCCTCCATCAAGGCCTCCTCCAGTTCCTCAGGTTCCATGTTCAGCGGCTTTATCACGGCATGCCGAGCATCGTAGAGGTTCCAATCCTTGGTGAGGATTCGGCCTTCTCTTTCCAAGCGGTGGGCCAGAGGCGTTCCGGGGTACGGTAAGAGAGTGTAGAACATTGCCCCGGCCACGTTGTTGTCCATAAGGAATTGGACAGTCTGCCTTATGCTTTCCAGGGTATCGCCGTTCATTCCGAAGATAATGCTTGCCACTACGGCAATTCCGTTTTCCTGAAAGTTGCGGATAATCCGGGGATAATCTTGGAGTAGGGATAAGTTGTGTCTCTTGCCGACTGCTTTTAAGCTCTCGGGGCTGATTGATTCCATCCCCACGACTACGGCTTTGCAGCCGCTTTCGGCCATGGCTTGGCAGATTTCAGGGTCAATCCCAACGGTGATTTCCACTTGAGTCACCCAAGTAATCTTCAAGGGCTTCAGAGCCTGGCACAGCTCAATCGTTCGCCTCTTGTTCACGGCAAAGTTATCGTCTACGAAGAAGATGTAGCGGCTGCCGGTAGCTTGCACATCCCTCACCACAAGCTCTACTGGGCGAAGCCTGTAGGTATGGCCGAAGAAAGTGGTTACGGCGCAAAAGTCGCAATTATGGGGGCAGCCCCTGCTTGTCTGGACGGGATAGAAAGTCAGTGGGAAGCGCTTGTAGGGTAAGAGGTCATACCTTGGAGTTGGAGTCCGAGAGAGATCGGCCCAGCCTTCGCGTCTATAGAATTGGCGCAGTTCCCCCCGCTGAAAATCCCTTAAGACCTGGGGCCAAACATCTTCTGCTTCCCCTATGACTACGGCATCAGCGTGCTGGATGGCCTCTTCCGGCACAGAGGAGAAGTGGACTCCGCCCAGGACAACTTTCTTCCCTCGGCGGCGGAACTCATCGGCTATATCGTAAGCTCTGGGGGCAGTGTTAATAATGGCCGTGATTCCGATGAGGTCGGAGTCAGTTTCAAAGTTGACGTCTTGGACGTTTTCCTCCACCAGTTCTACTTCTACATCCTCGGGGGTGAGGGCAGCCAAATAGGGCAAAGTGGCGCTTATGAAGTATGGCCTTTTAATCTTGTGGACCTGCCCATCGGGCAAGTAATACGATGGTCTTATGAGGGTGACCTTCATTTTGCCTCCCAGAGGATTATATCACCAAACGGGAGGGAAAGACAAGGTATGGCAACATTTTGCCGCAGTGCAGAGCCCCCTGGACCCCCCCATGATTTTGGAGCACATCCCCACTGCCTATTCTTGACAGTGTTCTACCATTGTGCTATGCTACTGAGGCCAGGAAGCGGTAAAAATCCTGGCATAGGGGGCAAAACCTTGAATGAGCCCTATTTCACCAATGAGCGTTATGAGGCCTGGCGAGCGGCCTTCCGGGGACGTGACCTCCCATTGGCTTTCGTGGATTTGGACGCTTTTGACGCCAACATTGCTTACGTGGCCGAAAAGGTAAAGGGTTCCGGTAAGACAGTCCGCATTGGAACGAAGTCCATCCGCTGTGAGCCGCTGATGGTGTGGATTTTTCAGTTGGGTGGCCCCTTTTTCCGCGGATTCCTCACCTTCACCGCTAAGGAAACGGCCTGGCTGGCTCAGAAAGGGCACGACGACTTCCTCTTAGCCTATCCAACGGTTCAGGCGAGCGATTTGCGGATTCTGGCTGACCTGACCCGGGCTGGGAAGACGGTCCGCATGGTGGTGGATTGCCCGGAGCATCTGGAGGCACTCTCGTGGGCCGGGAAAGAGGCGGGGGTTGTGATTTCCGCTTGCCTGGAGGTAGACCTGGCATACCGGCCTCTGGGCCTGCCAATTCATCTCGGGCTACGCCGTAGCCCAATCCGCACTCCGGAACAGGCGCTGGCCCTGGTGGAATTTGCGCGGCGACTGGAAGGCGTCCGGATAGACTCCCTGATGGCCTACGAAGGCCACATAGCTGGAGTACCGGATGCAGTGCCAGGGGCCGCGCTGAAGAATTGGCTGCTGCGGACGCTCAAGGAGCGGTCAGTGCGGGAGTTGACCTGCCGTCGGGGCGCCGTTGTGCAGGCTCTGCAGGAGGCCGGAGTGGAACTGAAGGTGGTCAACGGTGGGGGGAGCGGCAGTTTGATTTCCACTCTCCAGGACCCCTCCGTGACAGAGGTCACTGTAGGGTCGGGGTTTTATGCACCGGCGCTGTTCCACCATTTCGCCCAAGTCTCCTACCGTCCGGCGGCCTTCTTCGCCCTCCAGGTGGTGCGCCGACCAGCGCTTGGCATGGTGGCCTGCCAGGGGGGAGGTTACGTGGCATCTGGGCCCGCAGGGTCAGACAAACTCCCCCTTCCCGTCCTGCCTCCCGGCCTTCGCTACTTGCCCTTAGAGGGAGCGGGCGAAGTTTCAACCCCTCTCCTCTTGCCCAGAGATTGCCCGGAGCTGCATTTAGGAGACCCAGTGTTCTTCCAGCACGCAAAAGCAGGGGAATTGTGCGAGCGGTTTAACAAGCTGTATCTGCTCAAAGGTGGAGAAATCGTCGGTCAGGTGCCCACTTATCGGGGCGAAGGCATGTGCTTTTTATAAGTCCCAGCCAGGAGAAAACAGCCATGAAAGAAGAAATCCGCCGCACATTGTTTTACATTCGCTACGCTATGGGCAACTTCGCCAACACCATTGCTTACCAAGTCTTCGGCAACCGCATCCAGTTCTACTACGTGGACATCCTGGGGCTGAACGCCGCGGTGGCCGGCATTATCTGGACCATCTACGGAATTTGGAACGCCGTCAACGACCCGCTAATGGGCCAGATTTCCGACCGGACTCGCTCGCCGATGGGCCGGCGTGTCCCCTACGTCCTCTTCGGGGCCATCCCCCTGGGCCTCTCATTCTTCTTCCTCTGGACGCCGCCAGGGCGCAATCCCGCGGTCCTCGCAGCATACTTCTTCATGATGCTCTTCATCTTTGATGGCATCTACAGCCTCACCTGGGTTGCCTACACTTCCCTTTTCCCAGAAATTGCCACCACCGTGAAGGAGCGGGTCAACCTCTCCGCAGCGCGTGAGGTGCTGGCAGTCTTCGCTTTGTTGCTCTCCTACATCCTGGCCCCCATCTTGGCGGAGACGGTAGGGTACATCTGGATGGGCGCCATCATGGGCACCTTGGTCGCCACCGGCTACTTGATTTCCATCATCGGGGTTCGGGAGCGGCCGCTTGCAGAAGAGGAGAGCACCGTCGGCCTGCTGCAGTCGTTGAAAATTGTCCTCTCCAGCGTGCCCTTCCGCTGGTTCTTGGGCGCGAACATGGCGAAGGAGTACATCTGGCTGGTCCTGGGCGCGACACTCCCCTTCTGGCGCAAATACGCCTTGGGCATCCTTGGCCCGACGGAAGTGTTCGGGATGCGGATGAATCCGGGGGATGCGGAGGCCATCCTGCTGGGGTTGCCGATTCTCCTTACCGCACCGTCGCTCCTGCTCTGGCGGCCGATTGTCCCTCGGCTGGGTTACCGCCGGGCCTGGATTTTGGCCAGCTTCGCATTCATCCCTGGCCTCTTGATAATGACCTTCGCCAACAACTTCTACTTGGGGCTTTTGGGGACAGTCCTGGCTGCGCCGGGGTTGGCAGGTTCCATGATTATGCCCTTCCCCGTCCTCTCGGAGATTGTGGACTACGACGCGGCCCGGCACGGCTACCGTCGGGAAGGAATCTTCTTCGGGATGAACGCGGGGATTATCAAATTGGCCTTCTCCGCCCAAGGTGTGCTCTTCGCCGCGGTGATGTCCGCCGCCGGATACATCGCCGGAAGTGATATCCAGCCTGCCAGCGCCGTCTGGGGCATCCGTTTCCTCATCGGCATCACCCCTATCATCGCTTGCCTCATCATCGCCTACTGCATGTACCGATATCCCTTGGGCCGGACCCGCGTGGTCCGGGAAGAACTTGTTCCAAGCAGCGATTAGACAATGGTCAACGAGTAACCTTCCTGGGTCCGAAGCCTGTCTACAAATCAGGCCGAACCTTTCGGGGTAAGGTGCCTAAGGAAGGTCAATTTCACTTGGCTAAACAGGAGGGACTATGCCACTTCCAAAGAAAGGTCGTCCCAAAGAGGAAATTTTTGCCGAACTGGAGCGATTCAAGGCCCGCGACATGGACTGGCGGGCCGGGAGGGTGTGGGCCTACGTCTACAATCCGGGGGACGAGGTCCGCGAGGTGGTCAACCGGGCCTACACTATGTTCCTCACCGAGAACGCCCTGGACCCCACCGTCTTCCCCAGTCTACTGCGGCTGGAGACGGAGGTGGTGCGGATGGTCGCCGACCTGCTCCGGGGCGACGAGAACGTCGTCGGCCACGTAACCACTGGTGGGACGGAGAGCAACATGCTGGCGGTGAAGACGGCGCGGGACTGGGCCCAGGCACACCGCCCCGAGGTCACCCAGCCGGAGATGGTGCTCCCAATCACCGCCCACGCCTCCTTCCACAAGGCCGCCCACTACCTGGGCGTCCGCCCCGTGGTGGTGGAGACGGACCCCCGGACGTTCCAAGTAGACCCCGAGGCGATGCGGGCGGCCATCACTCCCAACACCATCCTCCTGGTGGCTTCGGCCCCCAACTGGTCGCAGGGGGTGATAGACCCCATCGCCGAAATCGGGGAGTTGGCCCAGGAGAAGGGCCTGCTCTTCCACGTGGACGCCTGCGTGGGCGGGTTCTACCTGCCCTTCTTGCGCAAAATGGGGTATCCCGTCCCCGATTTTGACTTCGCCGTGCCGGGCGTAACCTCCATCTCCGCCGATGTGCACAAGTATGGCTATGCTGCCAAAGGGGCTTCCACAATCCTCTACCGTAACAAGGAGTTACGCCGTTACCAACTGTTCGCCTGCGCCGAGACCACTGGCTATCCTTTCATAAACACCACTATCCTGAGCAGTAAATCGGGCGGGCCAATCGCTGGAGCGTGGGCAGTGCTGAACTATCTGGGCGAAGAGGGCTTCCTGCACATCGTCCGGACGGTACATGAGGCGACCCAGCGGCTGATTCGGGGCATCAGCGAGATTCCGGAGCTGCGGGTGCTTGGCGAACCGGCAATGTGCCTCTTCTCCTTTACGTCCGACCAAATCAACATCTTCCAGCTGGCGGATGCGATGGCCCGGCGGGGCTGGTACATCCAGGCCCAGCCCTCCACCACAGTCACCCCGCGCAGTTTGCACATCTCGGTGAACTACGGGAACGCGCACCAGGTGGATTCACTCCTTCATGACCTGCGGGAGGCGGTGGAGGAGGTGAAGCGGGCCACGCCCATTGATGCGGAGAGCATCCGGGCAATGGTCAATCGGGCGCTCCAAAGCCCCGACCCACAGGAGGCTTTCCGGCAGTTAATGGGGGCGGTGGGTATAGAGGGGACAGAACTCCCTAAGGAACTGGCCCCAATCAACGAGATTCTGGACCTTCTCCCCGACTCCCTGGCGGATGCCCTGCTGGTGGAATACTTCAACAATCTGTACGCCTGAGCGCCTCAAAGTGCTTTAGCAGCTTGACAATCTGTCAAGAATAGCTTATAATAATTTTGGATTTACCTGGCCGTGACGACCGCATCTTCATCTATAAGGCCGGTAAAGTGCTCCAGGCGTTTACCGTGAGCTCCACGGGAAGTGGCGCCTGCGGATAGGAGAATTAACAAGGTAAGCGCACAACTCAGTTATATCCGTACATCAGCGCCCCTCATTGAGGTAGGAACCAATTTAATGGAGTAAAGAAGCAACCCCCCGCAGCCCCTTGTGCATATAAGGGGAGGATATTTAATGGGTAATTGGCCCGCGCAGGCCTCGGAGCTGCTATGGTTAACAGTAGCGGTGGCTGTGCCACTGGCCTTCAACCCCTGGGGCGGCAATGCTTTTGAGTTGCCTAAGGCGCTTTTGCTGCGTGCTTTGGTCCTGTTGATGGGGCTGGCAACACTGGCGCAGGCATTTGCAGCGGGTCGCCGTACCCTCCAATGTCCGCCCGCACCGCTTTTCTGGCCGGTGCTCGCGTTTGGCCTGGCGCTGGCATTGGCAACTTTGTGCTCCACTAACCCGCGTGTCAGCCTGTGGGGCTCTTACGAGCGCCAGCAGGGATTGCTCACACTCAGCACCTACTTGGCGCTGTTCCTGCTCACCGCCGCCGGACTGCGCACCCGTGCGCAAGCACAGCGACTGTGGATGGCACTCGTATGGGGCAGCGCGCCAGTTGTCGCTTACGGTCTCCTCCAGGCCGCCAGACTGGATCCGCTGGAATGGCACACGGATGCCGCCTCACCGGTCCTTTCAACAATCGGGCGGGCCAATTTCCTAGGCTCTTACTTGGTGCTGGTAGTCCCGCTGACAGCAGGGCAAGTGCTTGCAATAGGTAGTACCGTCAGTCTACGGCAGCTCGTTCCCCTTGGACTGCTCCTGATGGCACAACTTACCTGCCTGGCGCTGACTCAGGCGCGCGGGGCGTGGGTGGGGATGGCTGTAGCAGCACTTGTCCTCGCGCTGGTCTGGGCTGCTGTGACGCGCAATCAACGGCTGGCACTGACCAGCGTGGTTACAGCGCTGTTGGCAGCCACTTTTGTAGTGTTGCTCAACTTGCCTAAAGGGCCACTCGCCCCGCTGGCGCAACTTCCCGGATTGGAGCGACTGGCCGCATTGACCCGCACTGACTCCGGCTCCACTGCCGCCCGGCTGACTATCTGGCGAGCAGTGCTACCCCTCATCGTGGCTCGTCCCTGGCTGGGCTACGGTCCGGAGACATTGCGCCCCGTATTTGACCGCATCTTTCCTCCTCAACTGGTTTACTATCAGGGGCGGCGCGTTGTAGATCGCGCACACAACCTTTGGCTTGATCTGGGAGTCAGCGCGGGGCTGGCGGGTATCTTCTCTTTCGCCGCACTGTTAGTAGGGTTTGGTTGGCTGGCCTGGCATGGGTTGTTTACAGTGGGCGACCGCAAGGGCCGTCTCCCCAGAGATCAGAGAGACCAAGCATTGTGGGCATCGCTCACTGCGGCGATTGCTGGCCATTTGGCTGACCTGCAATTCAGCTTCACCCTCACTGCCAGCGCGACAGTTTTCTGGCTGGCGCTGGCGCTTCCTATACCCCTTCTACTTTCCTCCGTACGGGAAGAGAAGGAAGGGGAGGCAGAGAAAGTGGGCTGGTTTCTCATCCCTCCTGCCCTTGCCACACTTGCCTTCATTTATTTAGTGTGCCTGCGTCCGCTGTTGGCAGACTGTGCTTACTGGCAGGCACAGCAGAGTACGCGCACCCCGGAGGAGCGGTTGGCCGCAGCCTGGCGCGCCGTACGCTTATGGCCATTGGAGCCAGAGTACCGGTTAGGGCTGGCCCGAATACTCTTGCAAAACGGCGCTTTCACCGAAGCAGAGACCCAACTCGCCGCCGCCGACCAGCTTAGCCCTGCCGACCCTGAAGTCTGGGTGGCGCGGGGGGAATTGTACGCCTATTGGGGCAAGATTGAACCGAGCCGCTTTGCCCAGGCAGAGATGGCCTATAGGCGAGCACTGGAATTGGCCCCTAACATTGCAACCATCCACACTTCCCTTGGGTTAGTGCTGGCACGACAAGGGCGGCTGGAAGACGCGCTGGCCGAACTGGAGCATGCTGTGGCGCTGGATGCCACCGACGGTGAGGCCTACCGCTACTTGGCCGATTTATATCGGATGCTGGGGCAAGAAGAGAAGGCACAATGGGCAGAAAAAGAAGCAAAACAATGGAGCGAGCGATAAACAAAAATGAACAAAACAGGAGGTGATTAAAATGAATGGCAAATTATTCTACAAATGGGGGCTCTCAATAGGGGTCACGGCAATACTCATTATACTGGCGTGGGCTATAAGCAGCACTCTTGCGCAGGGGCCAAATCCGGAGGGAAGTATGCAGCTGCAGGGAAATGTGAGCACTCAGGCACTCATGGGCACCGCTTTCACTTACCAGGGGCAACTTAAGAAGGCCGGCAACCCGGTCAACGGCACCTGCGACTTCCAGTTCAGTCTGTGGGACGCGGCTACAGGTGGGGCGCAGATTAGCAGCTCGCAAGCGAAGGCCGGCGTTACTGTGAGCAACGGCCTGTTCACCATCCCCGACTTGGACTTTGGCGCTGGTGCTTTCCAGGGCGATGCCCGCTGGCTGCAGATTGCGGTCAAGTGCGCCGGGGATGCGAGTTACGTGACCCTTTCCCCTCGCCAGCCCCTGACTCCCGCGCCCTACGCGCTGTTTGCCCAATATTATAGGGCTGCAGTACCTATCATCTTTGACGATTTTGACCGATCTACATTAAATCTTGGTCTTGGATGGCTCGCGAGCCCTCAATGGATCACATCTACCTCCGGCCTGGGTTCTGTTTATATGGACCCCAATAGAGGATTAGTTATTGTGGATAGCGGGTATGGAGGGGCTGGGGCGGCAACCCTCTATGGAAAGAAGCAGCGATCGGCCCTAGACGGGACTTTGATCTTCAAAGCAAACCTTTTGGCTTACGAAGACAACAACATAGCTTATGGGGATGGCTTGCCGCGGGGGCTGGTGAACGGGACAAACCGGAACAACGCGATTGAATTCATCAACTATACTGGGTCTGCTGTGAAGGCTAGGACGGTGAAAAATGGGGTGGCCACAGAAACTGTTTACTATATTCCCGGCACTTACCCCGAGAATAGTGTGGATGCTGTGCGCTTTTACATGATTGTTGCCACCGCGACGGAGGTCAAATTCTATCTGGACGGGGTCCTCATTGCCACGCATACGACAAACATACCAACTGTGCCACTTAACCCGTACTTCGGTGTCTGGTACCCTGGGTACGGCACTGTTTCTCTGGGGATAGACTACGTCTCCTTTGAAATCATCCGGTAAGGAGGGCGTGCGATGACGAAGCGCACGGCACTGCTGGTATCGCTTCTACTGGCGAGTCTGGCCTTCACCACTATCGCCCTGGCCCAGTCCGGCGGCGGCTACGACCTGACCTGGAGCACGGTGGACAGCGGCGGGTACACCTGGAGCGAGGGCGGCGGCTATAGCCTGGGCGGCACAATCGGCCAGCCGGATGCGGGGGTGCTCTCCGGCGGGGGCTACACGCTGGCCGGCGGCTTCTGGGGCGGCGCAGTGGCCCGCTACAGCATCTACCTCCCGCTGGTGCTGCGGAACTACTGAGCCTGGGGGTAGCCAAGGCACCCATCAGCCCAGATTCCGCCTGTGTCATTGCGAGCCCCGAAGGGGGCGAGGCAATCTCCAACCCCAGTAAGGAGATTGCTTTGGGCACTTAGTGCCCTCGCAATGACAGGGGCGATGTCATTGTGAGCCCCCTAAAGGGGCGAAGCGATCTCCAACCGACGCTTGGAGATTGGTTCGGGGGCTTCGCACCCTTGCAATGATATTCAACCGTCATTGCGAGCGAAGGCGCTCGCGCCAAGGCGAAGCAACTCCAACCCCAGCGAGGAGATTGGTTCGGCGGCTTGCGCCGCCTCGCAATGACATCTAACCGTCATTGCGAGCGCCCTTCGGCTACACCGAAGGCTTGCCCAAGGCGCAATCCCCTCACAACTGCGCAACTTTTGAACTCGGCAGGAGCAGGCCGAGGCACTCACGCCTGGGTTTCCTCTAATCCGGTGATGACCTGCTCCCGTTCAGGCCCTACGGAAATTATCTTTACGGGCACTTGGGCCAGTTCCTCAATTAGGCGGATGTAATTCTGAGCCGGGGCAGGTAGCTCGCCGAAGCTCTTTGCCCCGGAGATGTCTTCTTGCCAGCCCGGAACTTCTATGTAAACTGGCTCGCAACGGGAGAGGGCCTCGGTGGAGAAGGGGAAGCGCTCCGTTTCTTCCCCGCTTATCTTGTAAGCCACGCAGACTTTTATGGGGTCAATGCCCGTAAGCACGTCAAGCTTGGTTATGGCCAGCTCCGTAATCCCGTTGACCATGATTGCATAGCGTAAGGCGACCATGTCAAGCCAGCCTGTGCGGCGACGCCGCCCCGTAGTAGTTCCGTACTCCCGGCCAACCTCGGCCAGGCGCTCGCCAATTTCATCGGTTAGCTCAGTAGGGAAAGGGCCTCCCCCTACCCTGGTGGTGTAGGCTTTAGCGACCCCTATCACCCTCTCAACCCACTTTGGCCCTATTCCCAGCCCTATAAGCGCCCCGCCAGCTACAGGGTAGGAGCTGGTGACGTAGGGATATGTGCCGTGGTCTATGTCCAAAAACGTGCCTTGTGCACCTTCGCAAAGGACTTCCTTGCCTTCGCTCAAAGCTTTGTTTATGAGCCAAGAAGTGTCTTCAACATAAGGGGCAAGGCGACGCGCACATTCCACTTGCTCTTGGACGGCTGAGGCTACGTCTATTGGTTCAAAGCCGTATAGCTCCAAGAGGCGATTGCCCCTTTCCAAAGCCTTTTTTACTCGTTCGGGGAAATCCTCTTCCAAAAGGTCAGCGACACGGAGACCTCGGCGGGCGAATTTGTCGGAGTAAGCCGGGCCTATCCCTCGGTAAGTGGTGCCTATGGCTCCTCGTCCTCGCGCTGCTTCTTCGGCCCTATCTAAGGCTATGTGGATGGGGAGGACGAGGTGCGCCCGGCCGCTTACCTTCAATCGGGAAGGTGAGATATCCACACCGCTTGAGGCAAGCCCATCCAGCTCCTCGCACAGGCGCTTCGGATTTATCACCATACCGTTGCCTAAGACGCATGTAACATTCGGGTAGAGGATGCCCGATGGGATGTGGTGGAGGCGGAAGGTCTGGCCCCTGAAGACCACGGTATGACCAGCATTATCCCCACCATTGTAGCGGGCGACGAGGTCGGCCCTTTGGGCCAGCATATCCGTTATCTTGCCTTTGCCCTCGTCGCCCCACTGAGCACCGACAATCACCGTAGCCGGCATGGATTTACTCCCTCATGACCCGTTCTGCAACTCATAGTCATTCATTTCACCCCTTGGGGCAAAACAAATGACCGGTTGCTTCCTGCTTCAACGAGGGGAATTTCCGTTACTTCCCAGGGAACTCCCGGTAGGGCCATTAAGGGTGGCCAGCCCATATTGCCATAGATTAAGCGTCGCATTCCAATCCCGGTCTATCTCCAACCCACAGGCCTCACAACGGAAAACCCTCTGAGAGAGAGGAAGCGGAGGCCCAATTTCCCCACAATGGGAGCAAGTCTTTGTGGACGGAAAATCCTGCGGCACTACAATGAGCCTTGCCCCATACCACTGGCACTTATACTCTAACATCCGCCGGAACATACCCCAGCTTGCGTCATAAATGGCCTGGGAAAGGTGGCCGTTCTGGGACATTCCCCGCACATTCAGGTCCTCAACAACTATGACCGGCTTGGTTTTCGCCAGCCAAGTCGTGACCTTGTGCAGGAAATCCCAACGGATGTTCCTAACCCTACGGTGCAAACGAGCCAAACGCAATGAAGCCTTCCTAAAGTTTTGGGAGAACTTCTGCTTCCGGGAAAGCTGGCGTGAACGCCGCTCCAAAAGCCGCAGGGCCTTCTTAAGAGGCTTGGGAGCCTCTACCTTCGTGCCATCCGAGAGGGTGATGAACGATTCCAGCCCCAAATCAACCCCAACGATGTCTTCCGGTCCCCGAACTTCCCTGGGTTCTGGGTCAGGCCGCTCTACCACGCAAGTGAGGCTGACAAACCAGCGGTCAGCCTCACGGGAGATTGTGGCCGAGAGGATGCGAGCTTTCCCCGCTTGGATTAGCTCAAGGAGTTTGTCCGTCCGCTCCTTAGTCCGCACTTTTCCGATGCGGGGAAGCTTAACATGCCGAGGTGTGACCCGGATGGAGCCAGTCAGGCGGGCCTTGTTATCATCCAGGCTCTTCTTTCGCTTGAAGCGGGGGAAGTTTGCCCTGCCTTCTCGCCAAGCCTTAAGAGCTTTCTCCAGGTCTCGGAAGGCTTCTTGCGGGGCGCATTTGGAGACTTCCACCCACCAGGGGGCGTTTTCTCGTTTCCAGCGGTTCCACTCCTTGTGGAGCTGGATAGCGGAGGGGAGGGGACGGCCTTGCTCCAAAGCCTCCTTCAAGCGGGCCAGGCCCCAGTTGTAGGCGAAGCGTGCAACCCCGATGTGCTTGGCTAAGGCCATGCGGGCCTTTTGGTTTGGGTCCAGCTCAAAGCGGAAAGCCTGCTTTATTTTCACCGGTCACGGCTCCGTCCTGGCTGGAATAGATGATAATAAAATCGCCAACAGTTGTCAACCCTACCCTCACGTTGCGGAAGCGGGCGGGTGCAGTCCCATGCCCAACGTGAGCTATCTGCAGGGGTTCACCCTTGCCGCAGTTTGGAGTCCCCCAGACTTTCCAATACTTGGCATTGCAGATGGCATCGCAGCTCTGCCAGAACTGAGGAGTTATTCCGGTGTAGGTGGCATTTTTGAGGAGCCTGCCCAGCTTGCCCTTCTTTATCTCGTAAGCGATTTCCGTACCGAACTGGAAGTTGAGGCGCCGGTCATCAATGCTCCAGGACTTGTTGGTCTCCATGTAAATCCCTTCATCGGTGTCGGCGATTAGGTCTTCAAGTTCCCATTCGCCTGGCTCCAGGTTTATGTTGGTCATCCTTATGATGGGGATGCGATTCCAGCCATCGGCCCGCATGCAGCCGTTTGACCTAAGGCCAAGGCGGCGGGCAGTCTCCCGGCTCATAAGGTAACCGACGAATATTCCGTCCTTCACAAGGTAAGTGCGCTGGGCTGGTATCCCCTCATCGTCGTACCCGAAGGTGCCGAGGGCGCCGGGGATTGTGGCATCGGCCGTGATGTTGACGATTTCCGAGCCGTAGCGGAAGGTGCCAAGCTTTTCCGGGGTAAGGAAGCTCGTCCCAGCAAAGGAAGCCTCGGTCCCGAAGACCCGGTCCAGCTCGCTTGGGTGGCCACAGGATTCGTGGACCTGAAGGGCAAGCTGAGCTCCTCCGATGATAACGGTTGTGACCGTGGAGGGGCATTGGGGGGCATATAGTAGCTGGGCGGCCTCTTCCCCAGTCCTGGCCGCATTCTCCACAAGCTTCATCTCCTCAATGAATTCCCAGCCGGCCGTCCCCTGGTGGCGCCCGAAGGAGTTGGGGTAAGAGCGCTTCTGGACGTCTTCGGGGCTTACGGCGGTTGCTTCCAGTCCTCCGCCGCTTTCCACAATCTCTTGCTCTATGTAGCTCCCTTCTGAACTGGCGAAGATTTTGAACTCTTTGATGAACCCCAAGCTTCCCCGCGCCACTTTGACTTCCTTAGTCCGGCGCATTTCGGCATCGGCGGCCAGGAGTAGCTCTATCTTCTTTTCCAGAGGGATTGAGAACGGGTCAATTTTGACCGGTGTTTTGTATTGGCCGACATGGACTTCGGGCGGGCCGATGTCCACATCCTCAAGTTTGGTTAAGGCGCTGGCTTTAGCTATGGCCACGGCCAGGGCTGCAACTCTATCCACCTCTTCCGGGGTCAAGACCGATGAGCTGGCGAATCCCCAAGCGCCGTCGGCTATGACTCTGACCCCGAATCCTGATGTCTCTTCCTGGGATATAGCTTCAACTACGCCGTTTTTGACTGTTATGCTCTGTTCAATTCGGTGGACGATGCGGATGTCAGCGTAGGAGGCGCCTTTGATTTTAGCCGTTTCCAAAGCTCGCATTGCCAGCTCTTTCATTGCTCCTCCTTTCCAACAGTAGGTTTTGTGGGGGCACATCCCCCAGACCCCCTGGGAGGGGGCTCTGCCCCCTCCCCCGGTTCAATGTAGGGGCGTAGCGACGCTACGCCCGTACTTGGCGAAGGCCGACCTTTCTTCAAAGAGGCTGACTTCAGTCGGTGTGAAGGGGCACATCCCCCAGCATCTTTCCGTCCCGGAAATTTCCCCCTTCCCTCGCAGGGAAGGGGGCCAGGGGGTTAGGTCGGGGGCTCCGCCCCCCTGGACCCCCCGTTCCGGGGCAGGGGGTTAGGTCGGAAAGGCACATCCCCCTACCACGGGGCTTTGCCCTCTGAGCCATTTACACAGGTTAGACCTTAGGTATGGCTAAGTCCTCGGGCCCCCAGCTGGAGAGGGTGGCTTGGGGGAAGTTCTCCTGGATTATCTCGTGGATTATCTGGGCATACTTTACCTTCTCGCGGGCCATCTGGGCCAGGAATTCAGTGCTCGTCCAGGGCTTGTACCAGGCTCCAGGCCCAGCAGCAAGGGTTGTCCCGGGCTCAATCTTGAAGTAACAAGGGGCGCAGACTCTCGCCATCTCCGGCCCATCGTAGAAGCGGTTGAATCCGCCGAAGGAATCGGAAAGGTAGATGTGCAAATCCATCGGTATGTCTATGGCCTTACGGATGGAGGCCAACTGGGGTAAGGATAGGTCCCCTAAGGGGTTGAATGTCCCAGCTCCCAACATCTGCAGGAGCTTACCACCAGCAGCGGAGGCATGACCGGCGAAGATGCTCACCTTGAAGGTCACGTCTTTGGGGATATCGCCGTTCTTCTTGAGCTCGTTGAGCAGCCAGAGCAGCCCCTCATCCACCACAAGAAAGCCTCTAAAGCCTATCTCAATGCAGCGCATGATATCGGCCAGGACGTAACGGAGCTGGTCGGAGCCCCTGTAGCGGAGACCCGAAAGCCCTCCTTCGGGGGTGACCAATTGCCGGCCTACGTCCCAGCCGGAGCGAGGGCCTGGGGTTATGATTACCTCCATCTTCGCTTCGGCGGCGAGGCGGGCAAAAGTGCGCAGTTCCTCCTTGTCCAAGAGGGTGGCGCCCATCACCGTGGAGATGAGCCTGTGGATTGGGATATTGCGCTTCTGGGCTTCATCAATCAAAGCCTCCAAGACTTGAGGCCTCTCAACCCCCGATATCTCCATGCGGTACCATGCCCCATCAGGGAACCTCTTGGTGCTGGTGGGGAGGTCATAGGCATCGCGGCCGGGAATCCCCACCTTCTCCATCATCTGGGCTATTTTCTCCATGTTCATGGCTTTTCCTCCTCAAAGGGATTAGTCCACAAAGATTGAGAAGAAAAGCTCCAGGATAAAGAGCGTTCCAGCCAAGAGCATTGCCACTACCAAAGTCAAAGCGGCCAAGGCTCTAAGGAAAGCGAATGTTAGAGCCAAGATGGCCGTAAGGAAGCCTCGCCTTGCCGGCGGCCAAAGACCTCTTCTCCTCTGTAGGAAGGGGAAACGCAAGCCTAAATGGTAGTAAAGAGGAGTGATAGTGGAGAAGACGGCCATGAAAAGCAGGAAGAGGAAAAGCTGGAAGGAGAAGGGGGAAGGCCAGTATAAGTTGACCAAAAGGACCAAGGAAAGCCAGCTGGTTACGGCGACGAGGGCAGAGAGAAAGGCCATCGCCTCAACCTCTGGAAGCGAAGTAGGCCAGGGCGAGCCTCAGGCGTTCTTCCACCTGTGTGACCTCCTTCGGGACCGATTGCACTGCCCGCTGGGCTTCTACGAGGCTATAGCCTAAGGAAGTCAGGGCAGCGATTACTTCCTCATCGGCTTTGGTTATGGCCGAGGGCATCGGCACTGGGATTTCGGCCTTGATTTTATCCTTGAGGTGGAAGATAATGCTCTTTGCGGTTTTAGGCCCGATTCCTGGCACCCTGGTCAAGATTCCTTCCTGTTCCAAAGCGATAGCTTCCCTCAAGGCGGCCGGGGAAAGGTGGGATAGGAGGGCTAAAGCCACCTTCGGCCCGACCCCTGGGGTGGTTATCAGAAGCTCAAAGAAATCCCTTTCCTCTTCCTCTGGGAAGCCGTAAAGGGCCAACTCTTCCTCTTTGAAGAACAGGTAAGTGAAGAGGGTGATGGAATCGCCGGGCTGGAGGCTTTCATCAAGGATGTATGTGGGGACCATGACCTTGAAGCTTACATCCCCAATCCTAACTACTAAGTAGCCTTTCCCGATTTTTTCCACAATCCCGCGGATGCAGGAAATCATCTCGCCTTACACCAGAGCTGCCAATTTACGGTGGTGGAGATGGCAGATAGCCACCGCTACCGCATCGGCTACATCATCGGGCTGAGGAGGGGAAGGTAGGCCCAGGAGGAGGCAGACCATCCTCTGGATTTGCTGCTTATCGGCTCGGCCGTAGCCTGTGAGGGCTTCTTTGACCTGGAGTGGGGTGTATTCGTGCAGAGGGATTCCGGCCTGAGCCACGGCCAGAATTGCCACCCCTCTTGCTTGCCCTACAGTGATAGCCGTCCGCATGTTCTTCCCGAAGAAGAGCTCCTCTATCGCTACGGCATCAGGGCGAAGCCTATCCAAGAGGGCCGAGAGGTCCCGGTAAAGTGCTTTCAGCCTTTCGGGAAGGGAGAAAGAGGGGGAAGTCACTATGCTTCCCATCTCCACCAGGACGAGGTGCCCGTTTCCTTCCACAAGGCCGTAGCCTGTTAGGGCTAACCCTGGGTCAATCCCAAGGACTCTCACGCTGCTTGCCCTGCCACGAATTTGTCCACCATTTCCACCGATAGTTCAAGGTTAGTGTAGACCTGGGTTACGTCTTCCAAGTCCTCAAGTGCTTCTATGAGGTGCATGTTTTGGAATGTGCCTTTTTCGTCCAGGCTTACCCTGTTTTTGGGTAGCATGGAGATTTGGGCCGTCTCTATCTTTAGGCCTCGCTTCTCCAGAGCCTCTTTGACCCACTGGAAGTCTTCAACTTTGGTGTAAATTTCCACAAGCTCATCCCCGATTTGGACGTCGTCGGCACCGGCGTCTATGGCTATCATAGCTATTTCCTCGGGGTCCATCTGGTTGGTGGAGATGGTTATGTAGCCTTTGGGTTCAAAGAGCCAGGAAACGCAACCGCTTTCCCCGAGGCTTCCTCCGTGTCGGGTGAAGACTCTGCGGACTTCGGCCACGGCCCGGTTGCGGTTGTCGGTCAGGACGTGGACCATCATGGCTACGCCTTGGGGGCCATATCCTTCCAGGAAGAATTCTTCAAGGTTGTAGCCTTTCTCCAGGCCTGCTCCTCTCCTTATAGCCCTTTCAATGTTCTCTTTAGGCATGTTGGCCCTTTTAGCTCTTTCAATAGCCAGGCGTAGTTTGAAGTTGGATTCAGGGTCCGGGCCCCCTTCCCGTGCTGCTATTTCAATTTCTTTACCCAGTTTGGTGAAGAGTTGGCCCCGCTTAGCGTCCTGGACCGCTTTTCGGTATTTTATGTTAGCCCATTTGGAGTGACCGGACATTTATTCCCTCCTCCCGTTGGAAGGTTTCCGGATAAAATTATAGCTCTTTGGGGGTTAAAAGGCAATTCTCAAGGGGATGTGTCCTTTTTACCCACCCTCGTTGGCTAAGGGTTTGCGAGCGCCTTGGGTCCCACTCGTGGCAGGTTTGTAGGGGTTGACCGCTCGCCCCTTTTAAGGTTTCGTGGGGGGACACCCCCCAAACCCTCCGCCAGGGGGCTGTGCCCCCCTGGACCCCCCGTTTTGCCCACCCTCGTAGGCTTTTGGTTTGCCGGCGTATTGGGCCCCACTCGTGGCGGGGTTGCTAATGTGGGCAACTCGCCCCTCTTTTGGTTTTTGGGGGCACATCCCCCAGACCCCCTGCCAGGGGGCGGAGCCCCCTGGACCCCCCCGTTTGCCCACCCTCGTGGGCTTAGGGTTTGCCGGCGTATTGGGTCCCACTCGTGGCGGGGTTGGTAATGTGGGCAACTCGCCCCTAATTTTGGTTTTGTGGGGGACACCCCCCAAACCCCCGCCAGGGGGGCTGTGCCCCCCTGGACCCCCCGTTTGCCCACCCTCGTGGGCTCAGGGTTTGCCAGCGTATTGGGCCCCACTCGTGGCGGGGTTGGTAATGTGGACAACTCGCCCCCTATTTTAAAGTTCTTGGGGGCACATCCCCCAGATCCCTTGGGAGGGGACTGCGCCCCCTCCACCCCCGCTTTAATCAAGGTCGGCGCAGGCCGACCTTTTTCAAAGAGGCTGACTTCAGTCGGCGTGAACGGGGCACACCCCACAACCCCCGCCAGGGGGCTTCGCCCCTTGACCCCCGTTTGCCAACCCTCGTGGGCTTAAGGTTTGCCAGAGTTTTGGGCCCTACCCGTGGCGGGCGTGTAAAGGTTAGTGGTTTACTCCTGATTTTTGGGAAAAAACCTCTAAGAGGGGCAGTGCTGGTTTTTGTAGGCGGCCTAATGTCTAAATTCGGCCAGCTCGCTCTGCCTAACCGTGGCTAATTTTACTTTTGAACCATTCAATCGTCAGCCGAAGGCCTTCTTCCAGGGAGACCTTGGGCTCCCAGCCCAGAATCCTCTTGGCTTTGGTTATGTCCGGCCGGCGCAGTTTGGGGTCATCGGGAGGGGATGGCTTGAACACTATCCCCGCTTTGTTCCCAATCATCTCGTTTATCAATTGGGCCAGCTCTATTATCCGCATCTCGTTGGGATTGCCAAGGTTGACAGGCTCTACTTCGTCGGAGAAAAGGAGCTTGTATATGCCTTCTACCATGTCGTCTATGTAGCAGAAGCTACGGGTTTGCTGCCCATCCCCATAAACCGTTAACGGTTCACCCCTCAGGGCTTGGCCGATAAAGTTAGGGATTACTCTGCCATCGTCAAGGCGCATCCGTGGGCCATAGGTATTGAAGATTCTGGCTATCCTGGTTTCCAGTCCATGGTAACGATGGTAAGCCATGGTTAGGGCTTCGGCGAAGCGCTTGGCTTCATCATAAACGCCACGAGGGCCTATGGGGTTGACGTTGCCCCAGTAGCTTTCAGGCTGGGGATTGACCAGGGGGTCGCCATAGACTTCGGATGTGGAGGCCAATAGGAAACGGGCCCCTTTGGCCTTGGCCAGCCCCAAAGCTTTGTGTGTCCCTAACGCCCCCACTTTCAGGGTCTGGATTGGGTATTTCATGTAGTCCACAGGACTGGCCGGAGAGGCAAAGTGAAGCACAGCATCAATCGGGCCAGGCACGTAGATGAAGTTGGTGACATCGTGCTTTATGAATAGAAAACGATCGTTCCCGAAAAGGTGGGCTATATTTTCAGGTGTGCCGGTGATGAAGTTATCTAAGCCGATGACTTCGTGGCCTTCCTTGAGGAACCTATCGCAGAGGTGGGAACCTATGAAACCCGCAGCTCCAGTTATGAGGATGCGCAATTTTACCCTCCCTTAGCTATGAATTGAGTTTCTACTGCCGCTTCTTCTTCCAAAGTGAACCCCAAAGCCACCACCCTTCTCCCCAACCGGATTAAGGCCTGTCTGCGGCCGTTCACCCATGCTCCGCCTTCCCTCCATTCCTCCGGAAGCACAAATATGAGCTTGCCGAATTGGATTCCGGGTTTCTTAAGGTGAAGCCAAATCCTCAATTCCTTGCCCACCGCCAATCGCTCCACTTGCTTTATCTCTACCCCTCCCTGAGTTATGTGGAAGGTGGAGGAAAGGAGCTGGGGCTCAGGTAAGTATGGCCTTATGCCCAGGAGGACAGTCTCGTGGGGTTGGTGCCTCCTCAGAATGATGGTCCCTTCGGTCGTTCCGAGGTAGAGCCCACGCCAGTAACTATATAGGTGGTACCGACCCGGGGGTATCCCCAGTTCTTCCAGGGTCAGGGTAGTGGTTACGGTCCTATCATCCCAGTTCAATACCCCAGCTACCCACCATTTGCCCCAAGGCCTTTCAATTTCCATGACCATGATGGAGGGACTCTCGCGCCGGAAAAGGTCAACGGTCCGGGCGCTTTCCGGGCAAGGTGGGAGTATGCGGCGCAGGTATTTGAGCCGACCGCGCCTTAGGGAGAGGAGGTTATCGCTATCCACTACTGCCCCACCGCTTAGCCCCACAATGCTCACTAAGGTCCGGACTTCGTTCAAGACCAGGTTTGATTGGTCGTCACGGGTTCGGATTAGGATGCAATCGGGGTCATTGGCCCAGAGGCGGCGGTGGAAGAAGTAGCGGGTCATGGTGTTGCGGGCGGAGTTTTCGGCCGAAGGGGAGGTTAAGTCCCGCCAGAATGGGTGCCAATCGGGGTGGACATCGGGCCCTATGCGCATGGCATCTACGATGCCTATTGATGGGCTCAGAGGTGCCCCGCACCCCAAGATGTAGACTTCGTCCCCTACGCTTTCCCTTATGACTTCAAGGCCAAGCCTCAGGGCTTCGGCTCTGGTTAGGCGAGGGTTGTGCCTCTGCCCAGGCATAGCTCCGGCGAAGAGGAAATCCAGCTTGAAGAATTCATACCCCCAATCCCTGTGGAGGATGGCAAACAGCTCTTTGAGCCAGTCCTGGACTTCTGGGCGGGAGAGGTCTAAGCCGTAGCAGGGGACGCCCCAATGCTCCCAGGCCAGGACTGGTTCCCCATTTTTGTCCTTGAGGACCCAATCGGGGTGCTCGGCTAAGAGGTGGGAATCTTGGGCAGCGGCGAATGGGGCAATCCAAAGGCCAGGCTTGAAGCCTGCATCCTTTATCTTCTCCGCCAGTGATTTCATCCCCGAAGGGAACTTATCTCGGTTTACCTCAAGCCAATCGCCGATAGCTTGTTGGTAGCCATCGTCCACGAGGATGTATTCCAGCGGTAAGGCCAGCTCTTTGGCTTTGCGGACGCACTCCAAGACGTCCCTTTCGGTGTTTTCGCCGTAGAAATAGTACCAAGTGCACCAGCCGGTGAAAGGTCGGGAGCGCCTGGCTTTCATCCTATCCCCCCAGAGGGAGGCATAGGTTTCCGCAAGTTCACAGGGGTCATCGCCATAAGCCAGGATGAGTTCTTCTGAAAGTAGCTTCTCTCCTGGGTAGAGGGGGAAATCATCAGTGTAGGTGCAAGCTGAAAGCTTGGGCACTTCCTTGCGGTCGGTGAACTCCAGCGCTATCTCTCCAAGCTGTCGGGCTGAGGTTACAAATCCCAAAAGGAGGGAAGGGCCTGTGGGTGGGGCGATTACGGTAAACCATTCGCTGCTTAGCCTCTTAGCTCCGGCCGAGGCAAAGTGAGGCTGATGCATCCTTCGGTAGGAATCGGTTGCAGGGTCAACGTAGAGGCTATCGCTTACCAGCCGGGCAAAGGCTGGTGACCAGGATTGCCATCCGTTTTGGTAGAAGCGCCAGGAGGAAATTGGCCCTTCTAACCCCAATCCTCCTCCGCTTGCTTCCAAAACCACCATCTTCTTTAGGGCCAAGGGCTTTGAGCTTTTGTTGGTGACTTCCAGTTTCAGGGTGGTGAAGGTGTTTGAAGAGATGAGCCACTTAGCTTGGATGAAATCGTCTTCGCCTTCGGGGGCATGGAGGATGAGGCAGCGGCTTTCCCCCTCTACTTCGTATTCAACTCTGGAAATCGCACCTTTTAGGACGGAAGTTGCTGGGGCAATCATCGTTCACACCTTCAGTCCAAAAATTGGATGTAACGGAAATTGACGTTTTCGGGGTTGGCATAGACCCCGCGGTACTCAGGGGGGAGGAGGGAGGCAAGGATGTACATGGCTTCAGTGGTCATTTTAGTGAGGTCTCCCCTCTCAATCTTGGGTGGGGGGACGAATTTAAATGGTTTACCGATGCGGATGTGGACTTCGGTTGGGCGCAGTTTCTTTATGTTCTGGAAGAATTTTTCTTGCCCCCAGATTGCCACTGGCAGGATTGGAGAATCGGCCTTGAGGGCAACGTAGGCGATGCCGTCTTTGGCTTTTTGGAGGCGGCCGTGGTGGCTTCTTGTTCCTTCAGGGGCCATTAGTAGGGGTTGCTCCATGGCCAAAGCTTCCAGAGCGCGGCGGAGGGCTTCCCGGTCAATTTCTCCCCTGCGGATTGGGACTATGCCGTAGAGGCGGATGAAGAAGCCCAGGAAGGGGTAACCGAGGACTTCCCTTTTGGCCATCATGTTTATTTCCCTTGGGGCAAGTCCTCCAATTAAGACTGGGTCCAGGAAGTTTATGTGGTTTATCATGACGATGACTCGGCCTTTTTTGGGGAAATTTTCCCACCCTTCCACCTTGCAGCGGAGGAAGATTCGGAAGAGCAATCTAAGGATGAAGTTAAGGATAGGCCTTGCCCTCATGTTTATCCCCCAAAGGTGTGAGAGTTTATCCAATAATACCACAAAATTGCCGACGAGGCCAATGGGCCAGGTGTTTATTTTTGCCCACCCCCGTAGGCTGAGGGTTCGCCAGCGTTTTGGGTCCCACTCGCGGCGGGGTTGCTAATGTGGGCAACTCGCCCCCTATTTTGGTTTTGTGGGGGGACACCCCCCACACCCCCCGCCATGGGGGCTTCGCCCCCCTGGACCCCCCGTTTGCCCACCCCCGTGGGCTTAGGTTTTGCCAGGGTTTTGGGTCCCACGCGTGGTGGGGTTGCTAAGGTGGGCGACTCGCCCCCTATTTTGGTTTTGTGGGGGGGACACTCCCCACACCCCCCGCCATGGGGGCTCCGCCCCCTGGACCCCCCGTTTGCCCACCCCCGTGGGCTTAGGTTTTGCCAGGGTTTTGGGTCCCACGCGTGGTAGGGTTGCTAAGGTGGGCGACTCGCCCCCTATTTTGGTTTTGTGGGGGGGACACTCCCCACACCCCCCGCCATGGGGGCTCCGCCCCCCTGGACCCCCCTCTCGCCCACCCCCGTGGGCTTAGGTTTTGCCAGGGTTTTGGGGCCCACTCGTGGGGGGGTTGCTAATGTGGGCAACTCGTTCCCTCTTTTGTTTTTGTGGGGGGACACCCCCCACACCCCCCGCCATGGGGGCTTCGCCCCCTGGACCCCCGTTTCCCACCCCCGTTGGCTTAGGTTTTGCCAGGGTTTTGGGTCCCACGCGTGGTGGGGTTGCTAAGGTGGGCGACTCGCCCCCTATTTTGGTTTTGTGGGGGGACACCCCCCACACCCCCCGCCATGGGGGCTTCGCCCCCTGGACCCCCGTTTCCCACCCCCGTTGGCTTAG
>Ga0078972_1004198_pt1 | contig 40443 bp, 34 predicted proteins | sample YelNatPaOPGAMG01_FD_67568 | JGI IMG/M metagenome (GOLD analysis project Ga0078972, IMG submission 67568) | Hot spring thermophilic microbial communities from Obsidian Pool, Yellowstone National Park, USA - OP-RAMG-01 (SPADES assembly) (version 2) | ecosystem: Environmental > Aquatic > Thermal...
GATAATTTTTTCCGGCTACACCCCTCTATCTGTTATCCCTCTAAAACCCAACCGGAACATTACCCCTTCCATATCCCTTCAAATAACCCTTCGTTCCAAAAGCGGGTGCAAATGTAAAAAATTTTGAACTTTATTATTATGTTTTACATTTTGTTTAATTAATTATCTTATTTTCGTATCTGAGTATAACATAATAATGGCTAATCTCGTAATTATACCCACATATAACGAAAAGGAAAATATTGAGGCAATTGTTCCTGCAATAAGTTCACTTGAAGTTAAATTTGATATTCTAATAGTTGATGATAATTCACCCGATGGAACAGCAATGGCTGTTAAAAATCTTCAGCAAAAATACACTAATCTTTACCTTATTGAAAAGGCCGGGAAAATGGGGCTTGGAGCAGCCTACCTCACAGGTTTCGCTTGGGCTCTTGAAAAAGGATACGACTACATTTTTGAAATGGATGCAGATTTCTCGCACAACCCCCACGACCTTGTACGGTTATTCAATGCCTGCCGTAACGAAGGCGCCGACCTTGCAATCGGCTCAAGATACATAAGCGGGGTAAACGTTGTAAACTGGCCCCTTTCACGCGTATTAATGTCATACTCAGCATCAATCTATGTAAGATTGATCACCGGCATGAAAATAAAAGATACAACAGCAGGTTTTAAATGCTATAAACGCAACGCCCTTGAAAACATACTTAAATACAGCATAAAATCTGTCGGATATTGTTTCCAGATAGAAATGAAATTCATAGCATGGAAACTCGGATACAGGATTGTTGAGATTCCTATCATCTTCACCGACAGAAAGCTGGGCACATCGAAAATGTCGGGTGGTATCTTTAACGAAGCTTTCTGGGGTGTTCTCAGAATGAAAATAAGAAGCTTCTTTACCAGATACCAGATATCAGAAGATACCCCCACTGATATGCTCTTGCAGGGCAAATAAGCAAATTACAGTGAGCTCTTTAATAATCAGAAACGGAACAATTGTCAACGAAGGAAAATCCAGACCAGGAGACATCCTTATTATTGATGACAGGATTTCTTCTATTGGCAGTATAGACCCGGAAATGATACCACGCGATGCAGAAGAAATTGATGCAACAGGTCTTCTGGTAATGCCGGGAGTCATTGACGATCATGTTCATCTCAGGGAACCCGGACTTACCTATAAGGCAGATATCTTTTCTGAAACACGAGCTGCCGTGGCAGGCGGAGTAACATCCTTTATGGATATGCCCAACACAATCCCTCAGACAACCACAATTTCCATTCTTAACGAAAAATTTAGTCTTGCGCGCGATAAGTCACTTATTAATTATTCATTCTATTTAGGTGCAACCGCAGATAACATAAATGAACTGCAAAATGCCGACCCTGAAACAGTATGCGGCATTAAAGTCTTTCTCGGTGCATCAACAGGAAATATGCTGCTCAATGATGAAAAAGCACTCAGGGATATTTTCTTGCACACCCGTCTTATTGTTGCCTGTCATTGCGAAGATGAGGAAATTATAAGAAAAAATGCCTTCTACTACAGAAACAGGTATGGTGAAGATATTTCACCGGGCTTTCATTCCCTCATCCGCAGCCGTGACGCATGCTTCAAGGCAACATCATTCATAACAAAAATTGCCGGAGAGTACAATATAAAAATTCATATCCTGCATCTATCCACAGCAGACGAAATAAAACTTTTTTCAGGCGATACTCCACTGAGTGAGAAAAAAATTACTGCAGAAGCCTGTATACATCATCTCTGGTTTGACGACATGCACTATGATAAACTGGGAAACCTTATCAAATGGAATCCTGCGGTAAAAACAAGATTCGACCGTGAATCACTTATCAGGGGAATAAACAATGATCAGATTGATGTAATAGCAACCGATCATGCACCACATACATATGCCGAAAAGAAGCAGCCATATTTCAAAGCCCCGTCAGGAGGCCCGATGCTTCAGCATTCACTCGTGGCAATGATGGAGCTTCACCATAAAGGACTTGTTTCACCGGAAAAAATTGTAGAAAAAATGTGCCATAATCCTGCCCTGATTTTCGGCATCAGAGAAAGGGGATTCCTGAGGGAAGGTTACAAGGCTGACATCTGCATCCTGAATCCGGATAAACCATGGACGGTTGAAAAAAATAATATTCTTTATAAATGCGGATGGTCACCCTTTGAGGGTATAACCTTTAAAAGCAGGATTGAATATACCATTATCAACGGGAACATAGTTTTTGATAAGGGTAATATTAATGAAAACCTCAGGGGAGAAAAACTGTTGTTTAACCCTAAATAATCTTGTTTCCATGAAAAAGTCACTGCTGATTCTCATTTTTGTATTTCTGATACTTTCACTGCTTAATTCGTGCAGGGAAAGTAAAAAAGAACATGCCGGAACTACTACTGCCGGAGTGGAAGAGACAACGGCCGCCGGACTTATTAAAATTGGCACCGGTATTATAACCGAAGTATATACCAAACCTGATTTAACAGGAGATCCGTGGGAGGTTGAAAAAATTAAAGGATTTAACGGCGATCCGATGTTCCTTAACCTCCTCGGTAAAATTGACCGGGGTGCCATTAAGGTTTACGATTGCCTTACAGAAGAGGAACTCTCAATAAAAGATGCAAAAAAAATTCTTAGTGAAACCGGTTCCGATATTTCCCGGATTGGTAAAATACAGTTTTATGAGGACTGGTATTTCAATCCATCAAACAATGAAATAATAAAAAAAGTGAAATCGGTATCGTTTGGTTATGAGTCAAAAAGAGGCGAAGGGCTCCCGCCTGCATATACCCCATATTTCCAGATAAGGCCCGAATAAAGGTATAAAACGTATAGACAGAGTTTATTTCAGATTCTTAACAACGTATCTTACAACCCGTCTTGTTTTTTGTTCAAGCAGGATTTCTCTTCCCGAAACAACTCTTGCAACAGACTCCCTCGTGTGCCGCATAACAGTCAATATTTCAACATCTTCATTATAAAGCACCCTGTAATCCCTGCTCAGGCTATTTATCAGTTTTTCAATTTTCTGTTTTTCATTATCAACGCATACGTTGATACTTACAGCACTTGCCTGAACAAGGTTTACCTTTATCCGGTGAGTCATGAATATGTGAAAAATAAGGCCAAGATTATCTCCCATCACAAAAGAAAAATCAACCGGCAGGATGGAAATAAGCATCTGGTTTTCCTTTTTAATGAAAAGAGGTACTGTGAATGAGGCCTTTGCCATTTGGGTAACCAGTGTTCCACTGTCAGACGGATTCAGAAAAGATTTCACATAGAGCGGGATATTTTTGTTATGAAGTGGTTTAATGGTTTTTGGATGTATGATTTTTGCGCCGGAGAAAGCCATTTCCACTGCTTCCTTATAAGATATTTCATCAAGTCTCACAGCATCATTCAGCCATTGCGGGTCGGCATTCAGTATGCCCGGCACATCCTTCCATACGATAACCATTTCGGCATCAAGCATATTGGCAAGAACTGCCGCAGTATAATCAGAGCCTTCCCGCCCGAGAGTGGTGGCCCTGCCGGTTGCTGTACCTCCTAAAAAGCCCTGCGTAACATATATCTTCTTCCTGCCCTGCCCGAACCTGCTTCTGACCCTTGAAAGACTTTCACCCCATAATATATTCGCATCCCTGTAATTATCATCAGTGATCAGACAATCCCTTATATCAACCCATTCAACATCATGACCTGTATAAACAAGATACCCTGCAACAATAATCGTTGACCAGATTTCACCATATGACACGATCTGATCATATTCAAAATCATAATCTTCAGGCTTTGCAGTTAACAGGTAATCATCAAGTTTAACAAATAACTCCCTTATTTTTTCCAGTACATTACTGCCAGTATCAAAAAGTTCACCTGCAATTCTCAAATGGTAACTGAATATCTCTTCAAGATGATTTTTATAACCGATGTCACCGGCAAACCAGAGTTCCAGTACTTTTTCAAGCGCATTTGTAGTCTTGCCGAAGGCCGAAACCACTGTTACAACTTCTTTTTTGACATCTGAAAGAATATTACCAATATTTCTTATGCCATCAGCATCCTTTACAGATGCTCCCCCGAATTTGTAAACAATCATAATTTTAAATTTTGTTTAAAATTAAAATTTTCTGCAGCATTAACGGATGATATTAAACCTGCTTCAGATAATTTAAGTAAAAAAGAACAAAGGCTTTTGTAAATTTGCGGCTGCAAAAAACAGAAATGACTTTACAGGGATTATACGACAATCATCCTAAAATAGCTGAGCTGATCTACCAGATTTCAGCCATTAGTGCCGGAAAAATATATATCAAAGGCCTTGCAGGCTCTTCAAAGGCACTTGCAGTAGCATCAGTTTATAAAGTAATACCGGTTGTAAACCTGGTAATTTTACCGGAGAAAGAGGATGCGGCATATTTTTATAACGACCTTGTATCATTGCTTGGCGATGAATGTACGTTCTTTTTCCCCTCAACATATAAAAGATCTGTGCTTTATGAACAAACTGAGCCGGCAAACATAATACTCAGAACAGGAGTCCTCAATTTTCTTTCATCAACCCGAAACGAATGTATAATAGTTACTTACCCTGAGGCTCTGATGGAAAAAGTTGTAAGCAGAAACATTCTGAAAGATAATACTTTTACTATCAGAAAAGGAAACAGGTTATCACTGGAATTTCTTGAGGAGTTGCTTCAGGAATACAATTTTGAAAGAACTGATTTTGTTTATGAGCCGGGGCAGTATGCAATAAGGGGAAGTATTGCCGATGTTTTTTCCTTTTCTGCTGACATGCCCTTCAGAATTGATTTTTTCGGGGAGGAAGTTGAATCAATAAGGTCGTTCAATCCTGACGACCAACTTTCGGTTAAAATCCTTGAAGAGGCAATGATCATTCCCGATTTGAAAAAACTTTCATCCGGAATAATGAATCTTACTTTGTTTGAATTATTACCCTCATCTGCTCTGATATGGATTGAAGATGAGAGTGTGATAGCCGGTAAAATTGATACAATCTTTAAGCAGGCAGTTCAGAAAGAAAATTCAGGATTCAATGAGAAAATAGCAGAAAAGGTTGTTTCAGGTACCCTTATCAAAGAACAGGTAAGTAAATTCAGAGCGGTCGAATCAGGTGCTTCAGCCGGAAAACCTCTGGTTATTTTCAGGGCAGAACCTCAGCCATCTTTCAACAAAAACTTCGAATTGCTTAGCAATCAACTTGTTTCCAACAATGAGAATGGCTACGAAACCTTTATCGCATCAGAAAACCAGTCGCAGATAGAAAGGCTCCATGAAATTTTTTCTGAAATCAATCCGGAAGTAAAATTTACACCTCTTCTTGCAGGTATGCATGGCGGGTTTACCGACCATGATCTGAGAATTGCCGTATACACTGATCATCAGATTTTTGACCGTTATCATAAATTCAGAATTAAAGGATATTTCACAAAAAAAGAAAGCATTGCCGTCAAGGAACTTACAGGGTTAAACCCGGGGGATTATGTGGTGCATGTTGATCACGGAATAGGCAGGTTCGGGGGGCTTGAAAAGATTGAAGTAAACGGAAAGCTTCAGGAAGCAATTAAGCTTGTATACAAGGATAATGATATACTTTATGTTCCGATACATTCTCTTCACAGGATTTCAAAATACAAGAGCGGTGACGGACATGAACCGCGGATTAACAAGCTTGGCTCAGGAGCATGGCAGAGGCTGAAGGAAAACACAAAGAAAAAGGTCAAGGATATTGCGAAAGACCTGATAAAATTGTATGCCACAAGGATGGCTTCCCCGGGCTTTGCATTTTCTTCCGATTCTTATCTTCAGAAGGAGCTGGAAGCATCGTTTATATATGAAGATACTCCCGATCAGCTTTCAACAACCTTTGATATCAAGAAAGATATGGAGTCGCCTCATCCAATGGATCGTCTTGTATGCGGTGATGTAGGTTTCGGAAAAACTGAAGTAGCCATAAGGGCAGCTTTTAAGGCTGCTGCCGACAGCAAACAGACTGCTGTTCTTGTTCCGACTACAGTGCTGGCTTTCCAGCATTACCGGACATTTACCGAACGATTGCGCAACTTTCCCTGTAATATTGAATATCTTACCCGTCACAAAAAGCCTTCGGAACAGAAAAAAATTCTTGAAAAGCTTGCAAACGGGCAAATTGACATAGTAATAGGAACACACAGGCTGATAAGCAATGAAGTCAGGTTTAAAGACTTGGGGCTTTTGATTATTGATGAAGAGCAAAGGTTTGGTGTAGCCGCCAAGGAGAAACTCAAAAAGTTTAAAGCCAGTGTTGATACCCTTACACTTACAGCAACGCCTATTCCACGTACGCTGCAATTCTCACTTATGGGTGCGCGCGACCTCTCAATAATAAATACACCTCCGCCTAACAGGATGCCTATAATAACAGAACTCCATGTGTTTAATGAGGAAATAATAAAGGAAGGAATAGAATATGAAGTAAGCCGCACAGGTCAGGTTTTTTTTATTCACAACCGCATTGATACAATAAATGAGATTCAGCAGTTAATTAACAGACTGTGTCCGCATGTCAGGTCGGCAATCGTGCACGGCCGGATGGACGGGCGGGCAATTGAAAACACCATGTTTGATTTTATCCGTGGCGATTATGATGTTCTGATAGCCACTACAATAATTGAATCGGGGCTTGACATACCCAATGCCAATACCATATTCATTAACGAAGCTCATCATTTCGGGTTGTCGGAATTGCACCAGCTAAGAGGCAGAGTGGGTCGTTCAAACCGCAAGGCATTCTGTTATCTTCTGGCTCCACCGCTCGATGCTCTTACTTCAGAAGCGAGAAGAAGACTGAAAGCCATCGAAGAGTTTTCAGAACTTGGAAGTGGCTTCAGCATTGCCCTTCAGGATATTGATATCAGAGGCTCCGGAAATCTCCTCGGAAGCGAACAGAGCGGCTTTATTGCCGACATAGGCTTCGAAACATACCAGCGTATCCTTAATGAAGCTCTCGCTGAAATAAGAGAAACCGAAGGAATTAGTGAATCTGCTGCAGAACCTTGGCGAATTGCAAAAGAAAAAGAGACTTACTATGCCAGAGACTTTCAGATAGACACAGACCTTGAAATAATGTTCCCCGATGAATATATTTCAAATATTTCCGAAAGATTAAGATTATATAAAGAACTGAATGAAATTGAATCAGAAGAGAAACTGGCAGAATTTGAAAAGAAACTGACCGACCGTTTCGGCCCTTTGCCTTTACCTGCCCGTAGTTTACTTCAGATAGTTAAAATAAAATGGGCTGCTATGAAAACCGGAATCGAAAAAATCATACTTAAAAACAATACCCTGATTGCAGGTTTCGTTTCCGACCCGGGATCCCCGTTTTACAAGAGTCCTTTGTTTGCCACCGTTATTTCCCGGATAAATAATTATCCACAGAAAATGAGAGTCAAACAGAAGGATTTCAAACTTACCCTTACAGTTTCGGATGTAAAATCTGTTGAGGAAGTGCTTGATATACTGAAAAATCTTTCTGCTTAGAAAATGAATCTGATCCTTTTTTTATATTATCTCCGGCTTTTTGTTATTTTTGAGGTAACTTAATAAAAATGAATCTTGTAGCTGACATAGGGAATACAACTGTGAAACTTGCCGTTTATAAGTCAGAATTGAAGGAAGAATTGCACCGGTTTGAATCTCTTGATAAGAATTCATTAAATGATTTCATCTGTAAGCACGACATAGACAAGGCAATTATTTCCTCAGTAAAGGACATTCCCGGATTTATTACAGAAGTGCTTGGGGAAAAAGTATCATTTCTGCATATTCTGTCGGCCCGCTCAAAGCTCCCGTTTGCAATTGATTATGAAACACCCGAAACTCTTGGAAGTGACCGTATTGCAGGTATTGCAGGAGCATTTATGTCGTTCCCCGGGAAAGACTGTCTTATAATTGATGCCGGCAGCGCAATAACATTTGATTTTTTGATAAACGGAAGATTCAAGGGAGGTAATATTTCCCCGGGTATAGAAATGAGGTTCAGGGCACTCAATGCTTTCACAGGCAGACTGCCCAAGGTTCAGATAACTTCCACATATACTTTTCCTGCCTTAAATACGCATGATGCTGTTGCTGCAGGAGTAATAAGCGGAGTTATTTATGAAATAAATGAGTATATTCGCACGTTTGAGCAACTATATGATAGTTCCATTATAATTATCACGGGCGGTGACAGTGGTTTTCTGAAGGACAGAATTGCGGACAAACCAGTATACATGCCTGATATTGTGATTGATGGACTTAATTTTATTCTTGAGTACAATGCAAAATAAGTTCCTTTCTTTAATTATTATAGTGATTATTTTTTCCTTTCATCTGAACGGGCAGAAGCTTGTGAACTCGCCATACGCCCGGTTCAATTTAGGAGTTCTCAACCAGCAGGGAACATTCAGAAGCATTTCCATGGGAGGAATAAGTGCTGCAATGAGGGACAACAATACAATTTCCTATACAAATCCCGCATCTTACACTGGCTTTGACACCACATCGTTTGTATTTGATATCGGAATGGATCTGAGCAAACTAAAGCTTGAAGGTAATAATGAGAATTTCTCCACTACCGACATGAATTTCAGGCACATCCTTCTTGGTTTTCCTGTTGGCAGAAGGATAGGTTTTGCAGCCGGACTTGTGCCCTACAGCAACGGATACTATTACATTGCTGAAAAGATTATTAAAGGGAGCCCTGGCTGGAACGAGGCTACAGGAGATTATTCCTCAGCTCATAAAGGAACCGGCACATTAACATCACTTTTTACAGGAGCTGGTTTTGAAATCACAAAGAATATTTCGGCAGGAATAAATCTCACAGCTTTGTTCGGAACCCTTGAACGCCAGAACCAATTCGACTTTTCAGATCAGAATACTTTCAGCCAGAAAAACAAAGAGTCATTAAACATTACCGGATTCAATCTTGATTATGGAATTCAGTATACCGGAACATATAAAAAGAATTATTTTTTCAATGCCGGCATTTCATTTACAGCACCAAAATATTACAGAACTGTCCATGAACTGATGAAAGAACGCTATACAACATATTTTTATCTTCCCTATTCACCTGACACACTTTCAAACTTTAATTCAAAATCATCAGATTCCACACGGCTTCCGGGTTCTTTAAGGATAGGTATAATGGCCGGGAAAAAAGACAAATTTACTGCCGGAATTGATTTTGTAATGACAAAATGGAGTAAAGCAAAGATTCAGGGAGGAGATGCTGAAATGGCTGATACACGGTCGCTGATGATTGGCCTTGAATATATCCCGGAAAAATATTCCAACACCAGTTTTTTACGGAGAATTGAATACAGAATAGGCGGACGGATTGCAGATAACTACCTTTTGATTAACAGAATACAACTTAAGGAATATAGTCTAACCGGAGGATTGGCCATCAGGCTTAAAAACTCCATTTCAAAGGCATCTTTCTTTGTTGATTATACCAGACGTGTTGGAGATATTTCAGCAGGATTGCATAACGAAAGTATTTTTACTGTCGGGGCAAGCCTTAACCTGTACGACTTCTGGTTTGTTAAACGTAAATACGAATAGATGCCAGTTTCCGGTAACAATGCCCATAATAATTTCAGAAGTTTTTTTCATTCAGGAATAAAATTTTTGTTTCTTCCGGCAATTGTTCTGTTTATTTTTTCCTGCGAGCAGAAATTTGAAACAATCAGGAAGTCCGATATTGAATCCCTACCCACCCTTACTGTTAAGGATTTTGAAACAGTCTATACCGACTCAGCCAAAATTCAGCTGATAATGCGTTCAACACTTCTGGAAAGATATACTGACCGCAAACCGCAGTATTCGGAATTCAGGAAAGGCATAACGGTTCTTTTCCACGACGGCAACCCTGAGCCGGTTGCTTCACTTACATCAAAATATGCCAGGTTTAATGAAGACAAAAAATTATGGGAACTTAAAGACAGTGTGGTGGTGGTAAATGAAAAGAAAGAGACTCTTGAAACTGAGCTGCTTTACTGGGATCAGGAAAAGGATTTTGTTTACACCGACAGGTTTGTAAGGATAACAAGTGAGGAACAGATTGTAATGGGTACAGGTCTTGAGGCAAACTCCCGGTTTACAAGGTGGAAGATACGGAATGTAAATGCAATTATCTATCTTAAGGATGAAAAGTAAATATCTGTCGCTTGTTCTTGAAATAATCTGGATTGCTGTGGGTATTATCACTCTTGCCGCAGGGATAAATACTCTTTTTACAGGACCATGGAAAAGATCTGTCATTTTTTTTGTTATGGCCATAGTCTCTTTTGGTTTTGCCCGTTACAGGCATTTACAGCAAAAAAAACTGTAAATTTGTTTTATGGATAATTATTTACCCATACTTCTTGCAGTAATTTTTTCGGCCTATTTCTCCGGGATGGAGATTGCCTTTATTACTTCCAACAAATTAAGAATCGAACTTGACCGTAAACAGGGGGTTTTTGGTTCAGGTATAACTAAAATATTCGTTAATAATCCCGGGCAGTTTATTGCCACTATGCTTATAGGGAATAACGTCAGTCTGGTTGTTTACGGTATAATCATTTCACGCATTCTCGGGCCTGTAATCAGCCTGTTTGTCAGTTCAGAAGCACTGATTCTTATTCTTAATACCCTCATCTCTACGGCAATTATTCTGATAGTGGCTGAATTTATTCCAAAAGCTCTTTTCAGGCTTAATCCCAATTTCTTCCTGAGGCTTTTCAGCATACCGACACTATTTTTTTATGTTATTTTTTATCCTGTTTCAAAAATTTCGCTGTATATCTCAAATTCAATACTCCGGATCTTCCACTCCGGAAAGGCTCCAGAAAAGGGAAATGAAGAAAATATATTTTTCAGCAGGGCTGATCTCGATCACTTTGTGAATATTAATGCCATGGAAGGGGTTAAGGATGAATCGGAAAAGGAGAACATAAAGATTTTTCAGAACGCGCTTGATTTTTCAAATATCAGAGTGCGCGAGTGTATGGTTCCGCGTACAGAAATTGAGGCTGTAGATATCAATGACACTATTGAAAACTTAAGGGAGAGGTTTATTGCAACCAGATTTTCAAGGATACTTGTGTATTCCGGAACAGTTGACCAGATCGCAGGGTATGTTGAACTCAAGGATATGTTCAGGAATCCGCAGGATATTAAATCTGTACTGAGGAAGCTGGTAATTGTTCCTGAAACGATGCCGGCGAACAGATTACTCAGGCAGTTTGTTGATGAGAAGGTTAATATAGCGGTGGTTGTTGATGAGTTTGGTGGCACATCGGGTATGATTACCATAGAGGATGTTCTTGAAGAGATTGTAGGTGACATTGAAGACGAGCATGATGTTAAGGAACTTGTTGAGAAGCAGGTGGGAACAAATGAATATATTTTCTCAGGCAGGCTTGAAGTTGATTATCTGAATGAAAAGTATAATCTTAATCTCCCTGAAAATGATGACTACGAAACGCTTGCCGGGATGATTCTGTATTATCACGGAAGCATCCCGAAGAACAACGATATTATACGCATTAATAATATTGTTATAAAAGTTCTCAGGGCTACTTCAACAAGGCTTGATCAGGTAAATCTGAAGGTTGAATAAATTATTTTTATAAGTTCAAAAAAAACTTTTTGAAAAAAAAGAAGGTGCTTCATTTTTTGTAAAGCACCTTCTGTGAATTTTCCCGGTAATAGTACTATCTCTTTTCTGGTTTTCTTAATACAGAATTTACCCTGTTAATAACAAAAGTTTTATTACCCGATTTTGTTTTGTTCAGAGTAATTTCAGCAAGGAGATAAGTATGACCATCTAAATAGCTTGAATATGTTTCAGCAATACCTTTTGGATCGCCTTCGTAATAAATATCATATTTGATAACCATTGTTGGGCTACTGCCGCAGTTATCCCATGTGCCTGAACCTTTTATATCATACCTGTATTGCTTAGCCTTATATTCAGTGGTATAGATATGTTGCCTTGCAATTGTCACAGTCCCGTCATCATTTATATTAACAATGCAGTTACCCCCTTCAACAACTGTCTCAGCCCACCAGTCTTCAATAAAAGGTACACTTATGTTGTTCATCTTCAGCGAAGTCGAATTGTTTACTGTGGTAGTAATAGTGCTTTCATAATAATAAGCATCTGTACCTGACCATGATCCGACAAGATCATTCATTCCGTTCTTGAGGGGGCAAAAAGGTTTAACCTTTACTTTAAAAACTTTTTCCGGTGATGTCACCCCGCCAGCAGTGGTTTCTGTAACTTTAACCAATGCTGTATCTTTTGCAGGTAAGACATTAAACTGGACTGTGGCTGTTTTAGTATCGCTGCTGACTGATTTTACAGTAGCATCAACAGCCGACCAGTTCCATGTTGATCCGGCACGGTCGTAGGTAACCTTGAACTGATATGACTTTGTTTGCAGTACCAGTGAAGGACCTTCAGCCTGAAGCACAAGCGGGATAACATCGGTTGCCTTGTAGTTATCCTGGTTTTCTTCCATGTAGGTTTTTCCACAATCTGTTATCAGCATGGCAAAGACACACATGAAAGCTAATTGAATTATATTCCTTTTCATATTCATATATCTAATTTTTACTTCAAATTAATGTCAGAAATTATTAAAACCATCCACCATTGGAATAGTCTTTACCGGCAACGCCCTGATCTTTTCCGAATGTATAGTAATCCATCATGTTAACCTGAAGTTGCTGGCCGGGGATCGGAAAATGCAAAGGAGTACCTTTCTGCAGTTTGTCAGCTTTTCTCATTGTAAAGAATTCAACTCCCAAACCACTGCAAAAGAGTTCAATGTTTCTTTCATGGAAAATAGCAGCTTCAATTTCGGATGCATTTGCACTTACCGGGGCAAGGCCTCCGCGTGTAACTCTTGTTCCGGAATTTATTATTGCTGCTGCTCCTGCCAGATCCGGGCCTGATTTCTTTAACAAAGCTTCAGCCTTGAGTAAATCGTTTTCCGCCTTATAAAAAACAGGTGCAGGTTCTTTCCATGTGCTCAGGTATTGGTCACGTCTTTTGAAACGGTAGCATGAAAAATGGTAGTATCCGCGTTCAACTTTGAAACCACAGGAAGACATGTACTTGAAATCAGTAAAGATGCGGTCATCAATTCCGGCGGTATGCGAAGTGGTTGGTGCCGGCAGGATATTCCATGTATTAGCATCCACCCAGCGGGAAGGGAACCTTGAATCCATCATATTAACAATTCTCATGTCGGTCATGCCCCAGCCGGAATAGTTTGCATATGTATGATACCCTGTATACCAGTTTACATCATCCATCACCGGTGCAAAATCGTAAGTAAGTCCCTTTTGTGCATATCCAAGAACCTTTGTCCAGTTAACTGCATCGTTATCAGTTTTATTCCTTGGGGAATATGATAACAGGAGGCCGGCAACAGTATTTGCCAGTTCGCCAAGTTTTGTATTAGTCATTTCAATACCCGGTACCCATGTGCTTGGCAGGGTAAAGGTCTTGCTTGAGCATATTGCAATACACTTGTCGAGACAGGCAACAGCTGTGTCTATTATTGCCTTATAGCCTGAAACAGGTACTGCGGCGGTAAGATCAGTTGATTCGGTTACAACAAAAGCCTTATCGAAAAGAAGTCCTACGTAACCCAATGTAAGTCCCTGAGCAAGATGGGCTACAGCAAGTACCATTTGTGTTTCATCTTTTCCTTCAGTAGTAATAACCATGCCATCCTTTTTAATTTTTCCGGCAACCTCATTTGCAGAAGAGAGGATTGAATAAAGGGTTTTATAATAGTTTTCGGTTATAATGGCATTGCCATATGAAGGTGTATTATCCCATGCTATTCGTGGTTCATAGCTGAAGTCTCTCATGGCAGCGTTTCCCCATGAACAGGTACCCGCATCAGCTCCTACCCATAATGCCAATGCAGGTCCGTTATATTCCTGTGTTATCTGGAACCATGCATTAATAAGCGAACTGGCAACTCCTCTAACGTCTGAAGGATTTGAGAATGCAGTCGCAAAATCGGGGTCATTCTCATTTTTGACTTCCAGACTTTCACATCCTGTAAGGAGGAAAGCAAACAAAACTGAAAATATCAGGTAATATTTTATTGTCTTCATAGTAACTATAATTTTCGCATTAGAATTTAATTTCAATTGAAGCGGAGTATGACCTGTAATTGGGATAACCCATGAAATCATACGAGAAATACTGGACATTATTTGTGGTCATAACTTCGGGATCATACCCTGAATATTTGGTTACAGTAATCAGATTCTTTCCAACCAATGCAATTTTTATTCCTTTAACGAACCCGTTGGCAAAATTTTTCAGGGCAGATGTAGGAACAGTATATGAAACAGAAGCTTCTCTGAGTTTAAGATAACTCCCGTCTTCAACCCAGAAATCGTTAAAATCATTTACATCATAAAATACCTTATAATATTCTATGGCTTTCTTTAAATAGTCGGGTTTGCCAAACTGATCCATCATTCCATGTCTGTCGTCCCTTGTAAGCCACTGTGCTGACTTGTTGTAAATATCTCCGCCGTTTTTCCATTCAAGCAAAGCATAAAGACCAATTCCTTTATAAGTAAAGGTATGTGTCATTCCAAGCTTGAATTTGGGATTTGAATCTCCTATTTTCCCGTACCAGAGTTTGCCATCTGCAGTACGTTTTTTTATAGGTGCCTCATAAATAGTACCCTCAGTTCCTTTAGCAATTACATACCCATCACTGTTGACACAATAATTATCTATTTTGTCACCTGAAGCAAGCTGTTCCTGCAGTTCATCGAGTGTCTTAACGAATTTATATCCGTACATTGCTCCAAGTGTTTCGCCTTCGCGGACATAAAAACACTTATTTGCCTCCTGTCCCTGTGGACCAGTCTGGAATGGCGGAACATCAAGCTTGGTAATTTTGGTACGGATATTGTCAAAAATCAGGTTTATATTGTAGTTAATTCCTTTTGTTTTTATTATCTGGGAATTTAATGATGCTTCCCATACCTTTGAATTAAGTGAACCAGCGTTTCGTACCTGTTTTGGCCAGCCTCCGTACTGAACTGCAAGTGGTACCGTTATAATCTGGTCAGAGGTATTGGTTTCGGACCTGGAAATTTCAAAGCTGAACCTGTTGAGAAAATCAAGATTAAGAGCAACTTCCCATTCTTTTGACAGTGATGGTTTCAGTTTGGTGTTTCCCAACTGGAGTTTTGACACATTTCCTCCGGAAATTTGCATTACCTCATACTGGTCGGCAAAACCTGGTCTCTGGCCTGCAGTACCATAAGCAGCACGTATTTTAAATTCCTGAATCCCAGGAATTTTTATATCCTCAGAAATTCTGTAGGCAGTTGATACTCTGTAATATGGGTTCCATCTGGCATCTGCCCCGAAAAGAGAAGATCCGTCGTAGCGAAACATACCATCAAAAATATACCGGTCTTTGTAATCCAAATAAAGAATTCCGAAATAGTTTTTGGCAAGGACGGCATCTTTATAGCTTGTTATTGATTTATTCCCCGATATTGCATCAAAAGAAGGCACTCCTTTAAGTGAAAAGTCATATCCCGTGGTTGTATTACTTTCATAGGTTGATTTTTCAAAGAGATAACTTGCTTTTGCCCTAACGTTAAAGTCTCCGAATTTCCGGCTGTAATTTGCAATAATCTGTGCATTTCTGGAGAAGAGGGTTGAGTTTGACAACTGCAGATAACCCTGTGAATATACTGCTTCACCACCGGAACGTGTATAAGTATCGTAAGGTGAATAACTCCTGTAAGAGGTTGGTGTATACTCAAAAGCGTATTTACCTTCGAAATTCAGGGCATTTGTCATATTATATTTAAACTGATAAGTACCCAGAATCCGGTCGCGTGTAGTAAATTCCTGTAATTTCCATACATTATAAAGCGGATTTTCCTGCTCAGCCTGCCATACATTAGCAATAAAATTGTAAGGCTGACCATCAGGATTTGGGTATTTAAGGTCAGCATCCGGTTCAAGAAGAAGTATGTTAAAGAATATACCTCCGTTGTATGCATCTTCACCTCCCGGATCCTGAGTTGTTGACCTGACATACAGGTTGCTGGCGGAAACTGACAGTTTCGGAGAAATTTTATGGTCTACATTAAGTCTGAAGCTGTTTCTTTTATATCCGGTTGTTTCAACAAGAAGACCTGATTGAATATTATTTTCAAATGAAATGAGGAAATTTGTTTTTCCGAGGTTTGAACCCACCGAAATATAATTTGTATAAAAATCATTCCCTGCAAACATATCTCCTTCATGATCGTAGATAGTCATGTAGGGATTATCCATATAATGATTTGATTCATAATAACGTGTACCACTTATGCCCTGTTCACTCGCATGGTAATTGGCTGGATATGTAACTCCGGCGTATTTTGTATATGAATATTTTTGATAATCATCAGCCAGAACAAAAGCATGATGGGTAGCAAGGTTGTATTTTTTAGCAAGCTGGTTGAAGCCGTATTCATTTCTGATAACAACTTCGCTTTTACCTTCCATAAGTGTATTTCCACGACGGGTTGTAACTGCAATAATTCCGTTACCTGCACGTGATCCGTAGAGAGCTGCAGCTGAAGCTCCTTTCACAACTTCAATTGACTCAATGTCATCAACATTAATATCGGCGAGGGTTCCTTCCATAATTGCGCCGTCGAGAAGAATCAGAGGATCCTGTGAGCCGCTAATCTGGGTAGCTCCTCTCACCAAAATAGTGGATGAACGGCCTGGAGCTCCTGAAGGATTGATAACAGTTAAACCTGCTACTTTCCCCTGCAGTGCTGTTGAGGCAGAACCTGCTGTCACTTCCTTCAGCTTTTCAGCATCAACTTTTTCAACAGCAACTGCCATTTTCTTTTTTGGTGTTCCTGCTGCAACACCCGTAACAATGATTTCATCAAGATTCATCATATCCTGTTCCATCACCACGTCAATAACATTTTTCCCGCCTATTTCAACTTCAACGACTTTCATGCCGATGAATGAAAAAACAAGCGTTCTTGCATTTGCAGGAACATTTAATGTGTATTTACCATTTACATCGGTATAGGCACCAATGGTAGTGCCTGGTACTGTAACTGATACTCCAGGTAATGGTCCTTCCCCTTCAACTGCTGAGGTAACCGTACCTGTAATGACCCTGGTCTGCTGTGCGAGTAGTGTTGACACACTAATTGCCAGCAAAGCAATCAACAGTGATAGTTTCTTCATACTGATTTAAGTTTAAGGTTTTAGCTTATAAATTCCAAATATAAATACTGTTTATATTAATTCCAATATTTTTTCAAAAAAAATAATTAAAAATTTATTGAATATTCTTAATATGAACATCTTATATGCTTTAATTTTTTAATCAGGCTCCATTTTCCAAACCGTACTATCTGAATAAATATCTGTAAAATATTGTTAAAGTGAGTGTTTGCGAAGCTCTTTTGCTGCAATACAAATCTGCGTGTATATTTCTTCACCTAGGGCGCGCCTAAGAGCATCAGCAAGAAATTCGTATACATAAACTCCTTCTTTTCTCCCCTTTTCCCTTGCAGCAAAGCATATCTGCCACTCTTCCACATTCACTGCTGTAAAACTTTCATATTTCTTCATCCTTACAGGGAAAAGATGACAGGATAACGGTTTTCTGAAACTTATCTTCCCTTCACTCCAAGCTTTTTCTATTGCACACTTTAATATGTTACCCTCAAGTATTGTGTATACACATTCCTGGTTTTCAATTAGAGGTGTAACCATTTCACCTTCAATATCTCTCTGACTTGTACCCTGTTTTTCAATTGCCGTTTTACCTTCCTGCCTGAGGTAAGGGTAAATAATGTTTTTTATTTCTTCGAGTATGTTAACTTCCTCATCGGTGAGAGGTGCTCCTGCATCGCCATAACGGCAGCAATTGCCAAAACAGGCCTGAAGGTCACATTTAAAATTTTTCTGAAGCAAATCAAAACTGATGATATAATCACCAATTCTCAGCATGCAAAATATTTTGACAAAAGATTAAGGTATCTGTTTCTGCCTGCTATTTTTCAATAAGGATTTTACCTGTCATTTCCTGCGGAATCTTAATGCCCATTATAGTGAGAATAGTAGGAGCAACATCTGCAAGTACGCCTTCTTTTACGTGTTTATAATCATCGCTTACAAGGATAACCGGAACCGGGTTAAGCGAATGTGCGGTATTGGGAGAACCATCGGGATTTATTGCCATATCGGCATTACCATGGTCAGAAATGATCATCACCTCATATCCCTTTTTACGTGCTGCTTTCACCACCTGTCCCACACAGTCGTCAACTGCAATAACTGCTTTTTCGATTGCAGGATAAACGCCGGTATGTCCTACCATATCACCGTTTGCAAAATTCAGGCAGATAAAATCATATTTTTCTTTGTTTATTTCTGCAATTACGGCGTCTTTAACTTCGTAAGCACTCATTTCCGGTTTCAGGTCATAGGTCGGAACTTTTGGTGAAGGTATCAGAATTCTGTCCTCTCCCGGGAAAACTTCTTCCCTGCCTCCTGAAAAGAAAAATGTCACATGGGCATATTTTTCTGTTTCAGCAATTCTTAGCTGTTTCCTGCCTGCATTTCCCAGCACTTCACCAATGGTGTTGTCGGCATTTTCTTTGGGATAAATTACATGCAGTCCATTAAATGTTGAATCATACGGGGTCATTGTGCAATAATATAACGGCATGGTGTGCATCCCTGCTTCCGGCATATCCTTCTGGGTAAGTGCTATTGTGAGTTCACGTGCACGGTCGTTGCGGAAGTTAAAGAATATGACCACATCACCTTCTTTTAGTGTACCAACGGGCTCACCGTTGACATCAGTAACAACTACAGGTTCCATGAACTCATCGGTTATACCTTTATTATATGCCCCCTGGATTGCTTCAAGGATATTCATGGTTTTCTTACCCTTGCCATAAACAATAAGGTCGTATGCCACTTTAATTCTTTCCCATCTTTTATCCCTGTCCATTGCATAATACCTTCCTATAAATGATGCAACACTTCCATTCGATTTTTTAAGGTGATCAAGCAGATTCTTCATATACCCTATTCCGCTTTTGGGGTCAGTGTCGCGGCCATCCCCGAATCCATGAACAAAAACATCCTTTAATCCATACTCTTTTGTCATGTCACATAGATAATAGAGATGTTTGTCCATTGAATGAACCCCTCCGTCGGACAGAAGGCCGAAGAAGTGCACCTGTTTTTTGTTATCCCTCGCATAGGTAAATGCATCAACAAGAACCTTATTCTTTTTTATTTCCCCTGTCTTGCATTCAATATTTATCTTGACAAGATCCTGATAAATGATTCTTCCGGCACCAATATTCAGGTGCCCCACTTCAGAATTACCCATCTGGCCTTCAGGTAGTCCAACACTTTCGCCAGAAGTATGAAGAATTGAGTGCGGGTATTTGGCGGTCAGTTCATCCAGATTGGGTGTGGGAGCTGTGCTTATAACATCAGCCTTTGTACCATCCCCAATACCCCAGCCGTCGAGAATCATCAGAAGAACTTTCTTGCTTTTTCCTGTCATTTGAATGATTTTTTCAGTTTAAGAAATGCAAAAATAGGTAAAATTCATACAGGTTTGACAGTTCCCGGTATGATATAAAGAATATTTTATTGCCTGACCGGTTTAACTTTAATACTTAGTTCCTTTTCAGAACAGGTTTTTTCGTACTCAATATCTTTCCCCACAAAATTATACCACTCATCCTCATTAAAATTCCTTGTAAGTTTTCCGCAGATGTTTTCTGCAAGCAGGTCGGTACTGGCAGGGCGGCTGATAAGGTTATTTCCCCCTCCTGCAGTGGCTGAAATAATTATTTCTCCGTCGGGACTGAATTCAACGGCTACCACACTGCCATCATTGTCAGCAAGAGTTACAGGAAAAGCTTTGAGGTCATTTAAATCCCATAGCTTAAGGCATTGGTCATTACCACCAGTAGCCATCCTGTCAGAAACATTACTGAAACTTATATCATTGACTTCTGACTCGTGAGCCTTGATTTCCGAAATCTTTTGTCGTGTCTCTATATTCCATAATTCAACCGTTCCGTCGGAATATCCGGCCGCAAGAATATTTCCTGAAGGTTTAAATTTTATTATTCTGATTGACTTGTTAGGGCTTCCTATTCTCAGGACGTCTTTCCCTGCTTCAACATTCCATACCAAAGTTTTGCCATCGGCAGTTATTCCGGCGAGATAATTGCCGTTTGAAGAGATATCAATTGAATTTATCTGTATCTGGCCTGTCTGAACATTCACTGATGTTCTCAGGGCAAGGTCCCATTTGAGAACTTTCCCGTCGAGTGCTGCCGAATAAAGGTATTTCCCGTCGTATGAAAAGATCACTGATTTCACTTTCCCTGAGTGTCCCTTAAGGTCGTATGCTAAGCTGTTGTCATTTTTAAGAGGTATCATTCTTATTGACGAGTTATCCATTCCACAGGCCAGCCAGCCGGCATCGGGACTCACTGAAAGAACTTCTGCGATTTCCTGACCTGAATAGATAACCTGAATATTTTGTTCTCTTTCACCGAGGTCCCATTTTATTATTTTTCCATCGGTTCCTGCAGTGAAAAATACTCTCTTCCCCGGGATGAATGCAATGCTTTTTATTTCTCCGTTGTGGCCTTTAAGCAAATTGTAATACTTATTGCCGTATAGCTTTGCGACGTTATACAGGCCCATGAAAATATCCGGGTCGTTGATATTTCCGTTGCAGCGTTTATTGAAAAGGTATGCCTGGTATGCAAGCAGTATCTGGAGATCTTTATTCCCCTGCATCTGCAGTGATTTAAGTGACATGGTTCTGCCGGTTGAGATTAATCTTCTTTTTACTGCATCATCTTTTTGCATCAGGGCTTCTTCTTCAGTAATCTTTGCCAGTGTGATTAATTGCTGCACAGAATCGGCTTTCAGACGGGCAAACATTTCCTGCCTTTCGGCTTTTCCTGCACGCATCAGAGCTTCTGTTTTTTGAAGCTCCGATTTTTCCTTCAGCGTAAGAGCTTCCTGTACCTTACGGTATGCCTCTGATGCAACAGAATCGGAAATGTATTTCTCACGCAGCATCACAGCAGCTATGGAATCGGATTTCTGTTTTTCAGCTTCAGTAAGCCGCAGGGCTTTTTCGTTTGCAGACTTTTTTGCTGATGTCAGAAATGAAATTGAAGTCGTTATTATGACAGCTAATCCCAGACCGAAAACAAAAAGTCTTCTCCATTTAGATTTTAATTTTGATTGCTTTTCTTTTTTTTCTTTTTCAGCAATGTAATTCTCTTCGCTTGTCTGGAGGTAGCTCATAGCATTTTCAAATGCAGGGTTATACCTTATAGCCCATTGCAGGTTTGGTTTTTGTTTTTCCCTCCAGTTGATAAATGAATGAAGCTCCGGCGGATTCAAAAGTCCTGTTTTACCTTGCCGGTAAAGAGTAGCCATTTCCGAGAGACGCCTGTATATTTCTGCCGATTCAGCTTCCTCATCTGTCCACTTTTTAAGCCTTTCCCACAAAGTAAGTACCGGGTCGTATGAAATATCTATTAAAGTATTGTCGTCAGCCGGAATTGTTCCGCAGATCTTCAGAAACCCTGCCTCCCTGCCTGAAAATTTTTCAATAATGCTGTTAAGTTCAGCCGGAGATGCTTCGCATATACTTCTTAGCAATCCGAAAGATGCTGGTTTTCTCATTCTATGGTTTACGGAACTTCTGCCTGTAATAGCCTTAAAAAGCTTTTCACAGGCCAGTTTTTCACTATCATCAAGATTATTGTAAATCTCTTCGGCATGAAGATCAATTGCCCTGTTTAATCCCCCTGCCGATTCATAATCGTTTAATGCAAGCGGCCTTTCTTGTTCCTGTTTCTTTTCCCGTTCCATCCATGTACGCATAATAATATGCTGTATTACAGGAAGGGAGATGTTTTTGTCGTTTGCTTCACCGGTTATTTTTTCAACAAGTGAAGGCTCAGCTGAAGAACCTGTAATTTTTAGCGGGTTCTCGATTATGGCTTTCAGATTTTCAAAAGGTAGTTCTGGTATGATGACACTGCTTCTGTTTATAATTATTGATTGTGTGAAACGGTAGAATTTAGTACATTCCGATATATAATCCGAGCATATTGAGATCAGCAGGTAAACAGGTATTGAAGGTTGTTCTACTGCATTCATAAGTAAATTGATAAATGCCTGTGCAGGGTCGCTTGCATCCGGTTTAACCTGTGCTGGCATGAATCTGAACAATTCTTCAAACTGGTCAACCACCAGTAAAATTTTTTCTTTACCTTTTATTACAAGGTCTTTAATAAAAAGGCTCAGTGAATCGGGATTTGATTTGAGGGCAGTGGCAATACTGATTTTCAGTGCCTCATTATTCATTGCCTGGCTGGTCAGTCCGGCAACAGCCCCTGCAAGGTTCCATACCGGATTAATGCCTGGGGTAATATAAATTATTTTCCACCCTCCGGAATCCTGCCCGGCATGCATAAGGGATGGAATAACGCCACAGTTTATAACAGATGTCTTACCACAGCCCGGGGCTCCTATAAGAGCTACGAACCTGTTATTCAGCAGTTTCTCAATTATCTCTCCGGTTTCACGCTCCCTGCCCGCGAAGAAGTTTTTTTCCTCCTGGCCGAAAGGTCTTAAGCCAGGAAATGGATTATTTCTGCCTTTTGTTTTTTCCTGAGCCATATTTTATGAAAATAAGTTTATTGATTTTTTCAAGTAAGGTTTCCGCATTAAAATTATAACCGTCGGCAATTATATGCGCTCTGTTATAGAATTTCTCCCTTTCTTTAAGTTTTTTTTCAATGAAATTATGTATTTCCTCATTGTTTATGCCTTTCAGCAGGGGTCTTTCAGTGTCATCTCCGGCAAGCCGTTCTTTTATCTGGTGGGGTGTCATTTTGAGATATATGACTATACCTGTTTCAAGCATATAATCAATATTATTGTGAAAGCATGGGGCTCCTCCGCCGGTTGCAATCACCACGTCTTTAACTGTTTCAAGGTTACGGAGAGTTTCTGATTCTGTTTTTCTGAAGTAATTCTCGCCGTTGTCAGAAAAGATTCCGGATATTGTTTTGCCTTCCTTTTTTTCTATTTCGTGGTCGAGGTCTATGAAATGCCATCCAGTGAGTGAAGAGAGTTTTTTTCCGGCTGTTGTTTTGCCGGAGCCCATAAAACCAATAATATAGATGCGTATAGGCAATTTTCTAAAGTTCTAGTTTCATCTGGGCCGGATCGGGGCGTATTTTATTTATCACAGGTTTCACTTCATTTTCTTCTTCGGCTGACTGGGGTGCAGGAGTCTCTTTTTTTATCACCGGTTCAATTTCCTGAATATTTTCAACCGTATATCTTGTAAGTCTTTTGCCTTTTGCCCTATAACTCTTCACCCCAATGAATTTTGCCACCTCGACGATTTCATTTTTCCGTCCTCTGTGTTTTCCGCCGAATTTTATCTCAAATCTCGGGTATTCAACTTCTGTAAGACTTACAAGTTTTGATTCAGGGTTATCGCCAATAAAGCTGAGAGGTTTTTCTGTATCTTCAACCATAAATCGTTTCAGATAGTAGAATTTCTGGTCGGCATCCCAGTAAACAGCGGAATAGACAGTTTCAGGTCTGAATTTTTCTATAAGAAGAAGGTCATCTTCATAATGGTTTGAGAGGTCGAAGTTTGATGTTCTGAAGAGTCCGCTTTTGGTTATGACAAGTATTTTATCATCACCCGAGAACTCTCCGAGAAGCCTGCCCCGGCCATCGGCATTAAGCCTCAGCACTGAATCATCGAACCATATCCTGCGGCCTCCAAGGGTGGAAACACCTTTCTCCTTAAGGGTAATTTTCTGAACCGGCAGTTTGGTTACAATATTGCCCATTGAATTTTTGCCTTTCACAGCAAGCTTGCTGAAATCGAATTCAATAACTTCTTTTTTCAGCCTTGGTCTTGGTTTATGAAACACTTTGATGACTTCCGCTTCGCCGTTAGGATTTGCACTGAGGTATATTATTCTGGTGCCGGGTTTACCTTTTGTAAGGTTATATTCTTTATCACGTGTGATACCCGTAATTGCGCATCTTTTTGCCAGAAGGGGACCATCCTTACCATCCTGGTAAACAATATTGTAAATTGTCCTTTCGTCATTTTTAAGGAAAACTGCCGCATGAATAATATCAGGCCCGACAAAAACCTTCTCAGCCACTTTTGTAACAATATATGTTCCGTTCCTGCGTATTGCTATTATATCATCAATATCGGAACATTCACATACAAATTCATCCTTTTTCAGTCCTGTCCCAATAAATCCTTCACGGTAGTTAGCGAAAAGTTTAGCATTATCAGCCACCACTTTTGCAGCTTCAATAGTGTCGAAACTTCTTATTTCAGATTTTCTCTCCCTTCCTTTACCGTATTTCTTCTTAATTTGTCTGAAGTAATTTATTGAATAGGGAATTATATTCCTGAGATGGTTTTTTACTTCGGTGAGTTCACTTTCGATTTTTTTAATAAGTTCACCTGCCTTTGAGGAGTCGTATTTTGATATACGTTTGATTTTTATTTCTGTAAGCCGAACAATGTCGTCATATGTAACCTCACGCATTAGATTAGCTTTATAGGGTTCAAGTCCTCTGTCAATAGTTTCAATAACCGATTCCCATGTTTCGCACTCTTCAATATCGCGGTATATTTTTTTCTCAATAAATATTTTTTCGAGGGTCATCATATGCCATTCTTCCAGAAGTTCTTCCTTTCTAATGTTAAGTTCGGCTTTCAGGAGGTTGACTGTGTGGTCGACCGAATGGCGCAGCATTTCGCTAACCCCCATAAATGATGGTTTCCTGTCAATTATGACACATGAATTTGGTGACACGGAATATTCACAGTCGGTTAGTGCATAAAGGGCATCTATTGTTTTGTCGGGAGAAACACCGGGCATAAGATGAATTACAATTTCAACATTTGCTGCGGTATTGTCATCAATTTTTCTGATTTTTATTTTTCCGTTTTCGCTTGCTTTTATTATTGAATCAATAAGTGTTGTAGTAGTTTTACCATAGGGAATTTCGGTTATTACTAGGGTTTTCTTGTCGAGTTTTTCGATTTTTGCCCTTATTTTCACCACGCCGCCTCTCTGTCCGTCGTTGTATTTTGAAACATCAATCATTCCGCCTGTCGGGAAATCGGGATAGATTACAAAATCTTTCCCCATAAGGTAATCAATGGCAGCATCAATCAGTTCATTGAAGTTATGGGGTAATATTTTTGATGCAAGGCCTACGGCAATGCCCTCGGTTCCGAGGGCAAGGAGCAAGGGGAATTTAACAGGCAGTGTAACAGGTTCCTTGTTTCTTCCGTCGTATGAAAGTTGCCATTCAGTTATTTTGGGATTGAACAGTACCTCGAGGGCAAATTTTGAAAGTCTGGCCTCAATATATCTTGGTGCGGCAGCGCTGTCGCCGGTAAGGATGTTTCCCCAGTTACCCTGAGTATCTATCAGCAGCTCTTTCTGTCCGAGCTGGACAAGCGCATCACCTATTGACACATCACCGTGGGGATGGAACTGCATGGTATGGCCGATGATGTTTGCAACCTTATGGTATCTGCCGTCATCCATCCTTCTCATGGAATAAAGGATTCTTCGTTGGACAGGTTTAAGCCCGTCGAGAAGGTGCGGTACGGCCCTTTCAAGTATCACATACGAGGCATAATCAAGAAACCAGTTGCGGTACATACCCGACAGTGAGGTAACAGTATGCAGGGATGCAGAAGCCATATCTCCTTCAGAATGTACTTCCCATCCTTCGTCACCGGGTTCAAGATATTCAATGTTCTCCTCTTCCATGCTTTATTCCTCTGTGCTTTATGATTCTGTTATTCCTTTTCTTCAACAATATCCTGTTCCACTCTGAGATTTTCAATTATAAAGTCCTGTCTTTCAGGAGTATTTTTCCCCATATAGAATTCCAAGAATCCGTTCAGTGTATCATCTTTCTTCATTCTTACAGGTTCGAGCCTCATATCTTTGCCAATGAAATGCCGGAATTCGTCGGGAGATATTTCACCGAGCCCTTTGAATCTGGTTATTTCAGGGTTCGGTCCAAGATCATGTATTGCCTGTCTTTTTTCCTCCTCGGTGTAGCAATATCTTGTTTCCCTGTTGTTTCTCACCCTGAAAAGTGGAGTCTGAAGAATATACAGGTGACCTTTTCTGATGAGTTCAGGGAAAAACTGCAGGAAAAAAGTAAGTAGCAGCAGTCTGATATGGAGGCCGTCAACATCAGCGTCGGTTGCTATTACTATATTATTGTACCTCAGGTTTTCGATTCCATCTTCTATGTTCAGTGCAGCCTGAAGCAGGTTGAACTCTTCATTTTCATAAACTATTTTCTTGGTTAATCCATAAGTATTGAGTGGTTTGCCTCTTAAGCTGAATACAGCCTGAGTTTCGACATTACGTGATTTTGTTATTGAGCCGCTTGCTGAATCGCCTTCGGTAATGAACAGGGTTGAATCGAGTTTGTTAGGTTCATTGGAGTTATAATGTACCCTGCAGTCGCGCAGCTTTTTATTATGAAGGCTTACCTTTTTTGCCCGTTCCCTTGCAAGTTTCTGGATAGAAGAAATGGCCTTTCTCTCCTTTTCGGAGTCCTGAATCTTTTTAAGAAGGATTCTGGCGGTTTCGGGGTTTTTGTGGAGATAATCATCAAGGTGTTTCCTGATGAATTCCATAATAAAGTTTCTTACGGAGGGACCTCCCGGAGCCATATCTTTAGATCCCAGTTTGGTTTTTGTCTGCGATTCAAAAATAGGTTCTTCGATCTTCACACTTATTGCTGCAATTATTGAAGACCGTATATCGGCAGGGTCATATTCTTTTTTATAAAACTCTCTTATTGTTTTTACCAGTGCTTCCTTGAATGCAGCAAGGTGTGTGCCTCCCTGCGTGGTATGCTGGCCGTTTACAAAACTATAATATTCCTCTCCGTATTGAAGTCCTTGAGTAAAAGCCACTTCAATATCTTCGCCTGTAAGGTGAATGATTGGATAGAGGCCTTCCTTATTCATGTTGTCGTTGAGCAGGTCAACCAGCCCGTTTTTTGACTGGAATCTGTTCCCGTTGAAGTTAATAACAAGCCCTGAATTAAGGTAAACGTAATTCTTAAGCATGTTATCAACATATTCTGAAATGAAATGATAATTTCCGAAGAGTTCAGGGTCGGGCTGGAAAATAACCTCGGTGCCATTTTCTTCATTGCATGGTTTGAGAGGTTCATCTTTTATAAGGTTACCATGGGCAAACTCAAGAGTTTTCACCTCACCGTCACGCACTGACCTTATTATGAATTTACTTGAAAGAGCATTAACAGCTTTCACTCCTATGCCGTTAAGTCCCACGCTTTTCTTGAAGGCTTTTGAATCGTACTTTGCCCCGGTATTCATTCTGGAAACAGCATCAAGTACTTTTCCGAGAGGTATTCCACGGCCGTAATCCCTTACGCGCACTTCCCTTTCGGTAATGGAGACATCTATTTTCTTTCCGTATCCCATCATGTATTCATCAATAGAGTTATCCATCACCTCTTTAAGAAGGACATAAATACCATCATCCTGCGACGAACCGTCGCCAAGTTTCCCGATATACATACCCGGCCTGAGGCGGATATGTTCCCTCCATTCCAGCGTCTTAATATGCTCCTCGGTATAACCGGATGTCATTTTTACAAAATTTTGCGCAAATATAATTAATTATAAAAGGGTGCCTGTGACCAACTTTTCAACAAAACCATGTTTTTTATGACCATAATATTAACTGCCTCTACTGTACAAGGTTTAAAATGACTCTCTTAATGTACTGAGCAGGATGCTTTGAAATATGTTGAAAATGCCTTATAAATTAGAGAGATTGGTCAGGCAATCTATTTTAACAACATAGCAACAACCTCAAGAACAGATTGTTTCCCGTAGTAATCAGTATATGTGAGGTCGAAGTCCCATGTCCATTCTTCACTGATATCTGACCGGGGCAGAGGGATTGTTACAGTCTGTTCTTCGCTTCTGCTACCATCGCGATGAATGAAAATTTCCTTTACATCGGTAATCAGGACAGATTTATGTTTTAAAAGAAGTTCAAGATGATGCTTCTGAATTGAAGAGCGGAAATTGGTGACCTCTTTTTCCGTTACAAGCATTTTGCGTTTTAGAAACCTCACCGGAAGGACATCAAGCTGGCTGAGTATATTAAGTGATACAAGCATACCCGGTTCCTTGTCCTGCAAATTATAACAGGGAATGGTAATGTCGTGTAATGAGCACAGCTTTTTATAAAAAGGCAGCCTGTCAGCTTTTTCCCACACCTCATTTATCAGTCCGCCTGTAAGGTCTTCCTCTATAATTTTCACCTTTTTCAGCCCCGATACCTGCTTTCTTACATCAGGCGGATGAATAATATCCACAAGAACAATTTCTTTAGTTTTTTCCATTAGCTCTGACAATGGAAAATCAAGAAGCCATCCGCTTCCCAGCACTGTAATTTTATCAGGTTTTAGCAGTTCAACAGCCTGCAATATAAATCTTCTGCACCTTGCAAGGTGGTTGTCCCATCCTCCCTTCTGCTTCAGGTGCCGGTATATAAGGCCTTCCTGGTAAGAATAATATCCCAGCTTATAAAGAATTCTTTTGTACGACTCAGGGTATGGCACTTCTTATCTGAATTAATTCGGTTTCAATTATTTTCCTGAATTTAGCGGCAAGTTCTTCAGGATCTGATGTTCCGAACGCCCCGGGGAAGACAGGGTCAAGTACTTTAACAATAACATGGCTTACGGGTTTTATCAAGCGGCTCTGTTTTGGAAGCATTTCCCCGGTTCCGTCAAGCACCACCGGAAGAATGGGTTTATCGGTCATAAGGGCAAGCTCAAATGCCCCCTTTTTAAATAGTCCCGTTTCCCCGTTTACCGACCTCGTTCCTTCCGGGAAAATCATTATTGAAATACCCCTTTTTATCACTTCTACAGACTTTTTCATCATTTCAGCCTTGCTTTCCTTATTGCCCCTGTCAACCGGTATATACCCGGCCATTTTAAGGTACCAGCCAAAAACAGGTACTCTGATATTCTCAATCTTTGATATCCATTTGAAATTCATCCTGAGTCTGTAAAGAATAAGTATATCCAGAACTGATTGATGATTGGATATGATAATATATGTCTGACCTCTGGTTATTTTATCACATCCTTCAATTTTGAGGGTTCCGGCAGGCATAAGCCATGTGACGGCAATCGACTGTACTGTAAGCCACCAGTGAAAAATCACACGGTTATTATCAAAAGGCCAGACAATAAACCACAGAATAAATGAGACAGGTAGCATAAGCAGTACAAAAATTCCTGTAATCAGCAATACAGATACTGAAATCAGATATCTCATCGTTTAAAAAAATTTTTTTATCTCATTTTCGTCAATCTGAATTTTTTCTGACCTGAATATGTTTTTAATATCCTTAAAGTCATGCCGGCATCCTATTAGTTCTTTTGCCTTTACTGACATCAGGTCGCTTCCTTCAATGGTGCATCTCCAGATAATTCCGTCCTTTACATACATTGATATCCGGTGGGTTGCTCCGCAGACCTCGAAAGTGTTTGTGAATTCATAAGGAGGCGAGTAACCGAAATTCCACTCCCATGTTTTGTATTTTGAACCAGCAAGTATGCCTATTTCCGTTTTATCATCTTCAGAAAGTACAAGATTATCTATACCCGTGAAATAGCTGTTCATAAAATCAAAAATTCTAAATGCAAGTTCATCTGAAGTACTGATATTCTTTAATACACTTTTCAGGTTCATAACCGGAACCCTGTTTGAATTTATTGCTTTTGTGGAATATAAATCTCCGGCATCCCTTAAAAGGTGCGACATAATTTCAGTGGATGTATCAAAGAGCAGTGTTCCGTGATGCAGGACTCTTTCCCTGAAGACATGTTCGGCATTTCCTGATACCTTAAGTCCATTAACGGTAATATCACTTTTACCGCTGAATATTGCAGGTATACCTTCCTTGTTAAGAAATTCTATGACCGGTCTTGTATGAAGTGAAAAGTCTACCTGCATTCCTTTCTGTGAATTTCTTATTATGGTAAAATTCAGGTTTCCTCTGTCGTGATAAACAGTACCGCCTCCTGAAATCCGCCGTATCACCGGTATTCCTAGGGATTCAGCAGTAAATACATCTGCTTCCCTGTACAATATCTGATGCCTTCCGGCTATTACTGAAGGGTCGTTAAAATAAAGCAGGAGGTAATCCCCTGCTTTTTTATGAAGGAGGTAATCTTCAACTGTAAGATTGAAAAACGGGTCGTGTGAATTCAGTATTGCACCCGACATTTTCATAAAAAGGTTCATTGTCGTGTGAAATATTCTGACTTGTGCAGGCATGTTCTGTCAGTCAGGTCATATAGGAATACTGTGAACCAGCCTGCAAGTGCGCCAAGCATGGAGCCTGCAATTACGTCACCCGGGTAATGTACCCCGAGGTATATTCTGCTGTATCCGACAATCAAAGCCCAGAGGATAATTACAACTGAGTACCACTTTTTACGGATAAGTAGCAGGCTGAAGAGGGCAACCATAAATGCATTTGAAGCATGTGAAGAGACAAAGCCATAATTTCCTCCGCATTTCCCCTTCACCAGATGAACCATTCCCTCGAGGGTTTTCTCGTGGCATGGCCGTGGCCGTTTGACACTGTTTTTTACTGCTACTGAAAGTCTGTCGCTCATTGTAACTGCAAGAATTACAAACAGCAGGATAATAATCAGTTTCCTTTTGTATTTCAGCCATAAAGCCCATATTATGGCAAGATAAAGTGGTATCCATGTAATTTTTGCACTTATGATGTACATTACATGGTCCCAGAATGGTGAGTAACAGGAGTTAAGAGCAAGAAACAGTTTATGGTCGAGTTGTTCTAACATAATATCATGAATTAAGTGCTTTCCAGAGGATATCTTTGAGAGTATCCAGCCCATGGCCTGTTATTGATGAGATGAAGACTCTCGGAAGGTCGGGCAGTCTTTTTCGTATTTCATCTTTAAGTTCATCGTCTATAAGGTCGGATTTTGATATTGCAAGTATCCGTTTTTTATGCAGCAATTCAGGGTTATAGCATTGCAGTTCATTCAGGAGTATTTCATATTCGCCGCTGATATTTTCCGAATCGGCCGGAATCATAAAAAGCAGTACCGAATTCCTTTCGATGTGCCGCAGAAATCTCAGTCCGAGACCCCTGCCTTCGTGTGCACCTTCAATGATGCCTGGTATATCTGCCATTACAAATGATTTGCCTTCCCGGTAGCTTACAATTCCGAGATTTGGTGTAAGTGTGGTAAAAGGGTAATCGGCAATTTTTGGTTTTGCAGCTGTTACCACTGAGAGTAGTGTTGATTTTCCGGCATTAGGGAAACCTACAAGACCGACATCGGCAAGAATTTTAAGTTCGAGTATAATTGCTGCTTCTTTACCAGGTTCCCCGGGTTGTGCATAGCGGGGTGTCTGGTTTGTAGGAGACTTAAAGTGGGTATTACCGAGTCCGCCTCTTCCACCCTGAAGGAGGATTTTTTCCTCGTTGTGGCGTGTAATTTCGAAAAGAAATTCTCCGCTTTCAGCATTTCTGGCGACTGTACCCGGAGGTACTTCAATCACAACGTCTCTGCCTGATGCTCCCGTACTTTGTTGGGCTCCTCCGGGCTGGCCGTTACCGGCAAAAAAATGCCTGTGATATTTCAGATGAAGAAGAGTCCACAGCTGGCTATTCCCTCTGAGAATAATATGACCGCCCCTGCCTCCGTCACCACCATCGGGGCCGCCCTTGGGGACAAACTTCTCTCTGCGTAAATGTGCAGAGCCTGCTCCTCCCCTGCCGGAACGGCAAAAAATCTTAACATAATCAACAAAATTGGATTCGGACATTATATTCAGCTTTTCGGCAAACCAGCAGGAGGACTTCTCAGAATCAAATCATTCACGGAAAAGATTTCTTTCAATCAAGATATTTCTCAATCTTCTCCGAAAGCCTCTGAAAGATATCCCCGATATTACCAACTCCGTTAACCGGCTGGTAGAGACCCTTCTCCCTGTAATAATTTATTATTGGTTCCGTTTTTTCCTTATAAACATCTATCCTGTTTTCAATCACGGCCGGGTCTTTATCATCAGGCCTGCCCGACTGCTCTGCTCTCAGGACAAGTCTTTTCACCAGTTCATCGTGGTCAACATCCAGAACAAGCATGCAGTTAATTTTCATCCCGCGGGCATTAAGCATTTTCTCAAGAGCAACAGCCTGTGCAACTGTCCTGGGAAATCCGTCGTAGAGAAACCCCTTGTATCCCTTTGCACCGTCAATTTTTGAGGCAATCATCTCAATGACAACCTCATCAGGTACCAGTTCTCCCTTTGACATAATAGCACTCATTCTTTTTCCGAGTTCTGTACCTGCGGCTATTTCTGCCCTGAGCATGTCACCCGTTGAGAGATGAAGCAGATTAAATTTTTCAGCAAGTTTTACCGACTGGGTTCCTTTGCCCGAACCCGGAGGGCCGAAAATCAGAAAATTTACCATAATTATAAAAAATTATTATTCAACCATTTTATATACAGAAGGAAGATTTCTTCCATAACCTTCGTAGTCAAGTCCATAACCGATTACGTAATTATTTGGTATTCTGAATCCCACATAATCAAGAGGAATGCTTTTTTTGTATGCCTCAGGTTTAAACAGAAGTGTTGCTACTTTCACCGAACCGGCTTTTCTGATTTTAACTTCGTCAATTATCCGTTCAAGTGTAGCGCCTGTATCAATAATATCTTCAATTATTATGATATTTTTACCTTTAATATCCTCATTCCAGCCGATCAGTTCCTTTATGAAACCTGATGAACTTGTCCCTTCATATGAAGCAAGTTTGACGAAAGAGATCATTGCATCGAGGGTTATTTTCTTAAACAGGCTGGCGGCAAACAGAAAAGCTCCGTTAAGAATTCCGAGAAAAATAACATTTTCCCCACGATAATCGCGGTTTATTTCAGCGGCCATCTCTTCAATTCTTTTTTCAATATCTTCAGCCGCAACAAGTTCTGTAAACTCTTTACCTTGTACTTTTACTTTTTTCATTATATTATGCCGGTACAGTATTTTGCCACTGCGAAAATAGAAAATAATACTTACTTTTGCTTTTGAGAGTGAAGTAAAAATAAAATTACCAGCATGGAACCAAAAGTAAGCATTATTATGGGAAGCACGTCCGACATGCCTGTGATGGAAGGAGCGGCAAAGATTCTGAATGATTTTAAGATACCTTTTGAGATATATGCCCTTTCGGCACACAGGACACCTGAGGAGGTTGAAAAATTTGCAAGGAATGCAGCTGCAAGGGGGATAAAGGTAATCATTGCAGGTGCCGGTATGGCAGCTCATCTCCCCGGGGTAATTGCTTCAATGACTACTTTGCCTGTTATAGGAGTCCCCATAAAATCATCACTTGAGGGTCTTGATTCACTCCTTTCAATTCTTCAGATGCCTTCGGGGGTGCCTGTAGCTACTGTAGGCATAAATGCAGCACAGAATGCAGGTATTCTCGCGGCTCAGATAATCGCAACCAGCGACCCTGATATTGCAAAGGAAATAACAGGCTTCAAAGAGAGCCTCAAGAAAAAAGTTGTTCAGTCAAATGAGGAACTGAAAAATGTGAAGTACCCTTTTAAGACAAACTGAAACAAACCATTTCATAATATTCAGGTACAATATCAATACCTATAGAATGTCTTTTCATTCTATTTGCAACAATTAATGTTGTTCCGGAGCCCATAAATGGAACAAGAACCGTGTCGTACTCCTTTGTAAATAGTTTAATAAACCATTCTGGTAATTCTTCTGGGAATGCCGCGCTATGATTCTTATTGCTACATTCAGTTGCTAAATGTAAAACATTTGTAGGATAAGCCTTTTCTCTATTCAACCAATTAGAAATATTTTTCCCAAAGCCACTCCCAACTTTAGAATTATCTCGTATTTTATCTGTTTCTGACAGTTTCCTCAGTCGATTTTTCGCCCAGTCTCCCATTGGTACCATTACTTCCTCCTGATACATTTTAAATTTATGTTTTTTATTAAACTGAAGAAGCCGTTCCCATGCATCTCTGAAGCGGTTTGGCCACTTCCCCGGGTAACTGTTTTTTTTATGCCATATAAATTCTTCAGTCCAAAGCCATCCTTGTTTTCTCATTTCAAGAATGAGTTCAATAACATATGTACTGCGCTCTCCTCTCACCACCTTTTCTTTTATATTAAGAATCACTATTGTCCGGATAATAATTTATTCAGAAAGTGGATTGCATTTATTATGACAGGAAAGAAATAAGAAATGTTTGTCACTTTATATTACATTACTGAAATAAAGGGATTCCTCATTCGTCCCGGTTTACACCGGGACTCATTCGGAATGACGGGTTATAAGGATGGAACAGGGAGAAGGGGGGCGGTGCGTTAACCGCACCGCCCCCCTTCCCGTATCCCTTCAAAATGCCCCGTCATTCCGACCAAAGGGAGGAATCTCCTTAATTTATCCGGACACTAAAAAAAATATGATATTAGGGTAGTAATATTACCTTTTTATTTATTAATTTAATGAAAAAATTGGTTTTATATTTTGCTATTCATTAAAAAAAATCTAATTTTGGTAATATGACTAGCAGATCTAATAAAAAATTAATGAACCTTTTATCCTGGCATGTGCCTGACACAATTCTTCTTCCATCCTGGCTTGAGAAGAAAGGCATCTCGCGGGATCTCCAGAAATATTACCTTAGAAGCGGGTGGCTTGAGCCATTTGATCATGGTGCATATAAAAGACCAAATGATAATATAAAATGGTATGGGGCATTACACTCGTTACAGTACCAGAAAAATCTACCGGTGCATATTGGAGGATTAACATCCCTGGCTCTCCAGGGTTTTTCACATTATGGACGACCCGGGAAAGAACCTATTTATCTTTTTTCGCCTCAATATGTTAATTTGCCTAAATGGTTTTATGATAGTGAATGGGGAAACAGGATAATACATATAAAATCAAGATTTTTGCCGGCAGGATTCTCATTATTTGAATATTCACAGGGCAGGATAAAGTTACAGGTATCATCTTCTGAGAGGGCAGTACTTGAGTGCTTATATCTTACCCCTTCTAAATTTGATATGCAGGAATGCTTTCAGATATTCGAAGGTCTCTCAAATCTGCGTCCTGAATTGCTTCAGGAATTGCTGGAAAAATGCAGATCCATCAAAGTTAAGCGTTTGTTTTTCTTTATGGCTTCAAGGGTAAATCACCAATGGTTACCTTACATAAATCAGAATAAAATAGACCTGGGACAAGGAGACAGGATGCTGGTCAGGGGCGGTGTTTATATAGCGAAATACCATATATCCGTACCAAAAGATCTTGCTTTGTAATGATTTCCGAATCCTATATTGCAGATAAGTTTACTCCTTAAGGTTTTGCCTTACATAGCACCGGAGACAAAGCTTGCATTAAATGGTGGTACAGCTTTAAATCTATTTTTACGGGACATGCCCCGTATCTCTGTTGATATTGACCTTACGTATCTCCCTTTTGACAATAGAGAAACAGCACTGAATAATATTTCAGGTTCACTCGGGGTGATAAGAACGAAAATTTTACAATCCGCTCCTGAAATTATGATTGGCAGATATATTACAGAAGGTAATGAAATTAAATTGTTTGTGCAATCGAAGAAAGCACAAATTAAGATCGAAGTAAACACGATTACACGAGGGCACCTTTTCCCTCCTCGAATACTTCGGTTAAATGGAACAGTACAGGAAGAGTACAAAAGTTTTGCTGCCGTTCAGGTTGTATCAGATGCTGAATTATATGGAGGGAAAATATGTGCAGCACTTGACCGCCAACATCCCAGAGATCTTTTTGATGTGTACCTTCTTTTTAAGGAAACAGGCATTACGGAAGATATTAAAAACGGATTTATCGCAGCACTTGTAAGTCACATGCGTCCAATGAATGAGATTTTAAGGCCACACCCTCTGGATCAGAAATCTGCATTTAACAGACAATTTTCCGGAATGTCAGCTATTCCATTTACATATGATGATTTTGAAAATACGAGGGAGCATCTTGTAAAGAGTATACTTTCTGTTCTGTCAGACAGGGATCGATTATTTCTTATGAGTTTTAAACGAGGGAAACCAGACTGGGAACTCTTCCCTGTCCCCGTAATTAAAGAAATGCCTGCTGTCCTGTGGAAACTGAATAATATTCTGTCCTTAAAAAAAATAAATCCTCAAAAGCATATTGAGCTGACCAAAAAACTGGAAGGCATCATTGCCTGATTACATGAAATTTTTCCGGAGTATTTACCGGATTATCCGAGCCGCGTAGCGGCGGCCTCTTTGTAGCCGCAAAGAGGTTAATATCTTGTTAAGCTGCGTAGCTGCGACCTGATTTTGGAGTTGTTTTATTTCGGAAAATTGGTAACCCTTCGGTCTGATGCATATTGATTACACTTTTTTTGGCAGAATAATTTTGGGGCCAAAACAGTTGCACGGTACGCGGCTGAGGCATAAATCTCAAAATTAAAAAGGGAGCGTCAGTACTTTATTTCCATCTTAAGCACTTTACCTGTGCCGGTCATTACATTATTGACATCGTAGGTGAGTGTGCCAGTAAAAGCCTTGCTGAGCACCACCCTTGTAACAGAATTTGCACCAAGGGTAAGTGAAGCAGGAGCCCCTTTCGGACCATTTACGAGGTAAAATGTAATATCCGAATTATTGGTGATCTCAAAATACCAGTTCTTGCTGGTTTCGTAATATCGTTTACCCACACTTATGCACTGGTAAAAGAAAGGTTTTGCATACTCCTCCTGTCCGGCAATATTGTTTCCGAAGTAGGCTAAGGTGCGGCCTGCAAAAAGAGCTTCCTTAAGGCTTTCGGAGGTACGCTCTTTAGCAAAAACAAGTGTCATAGGCCTGTTTTTATATTCCGGTTCCCTGTAAATCTCGCTAATAATACCATGTACATCACTGTTGGCCATCACTGCAAGTTTATATTCCCGGCACCACTCCAGAATATTGGGGTAATATTCCGAATCGTTGAAAAATTCTATTCCATGTATCCAGCCGTTTTTCAGGAGTTTTTTATGGATGTTGTATAATTTCGGAATGCCGTCAGGTTCCTGAGCTTTCCATCCCGGATGGTTCCATTGAATAAAAGCCCCCTGTTTCACTGCTGCCTCAATAACATCGTAAACTGAATCTTTTACAAGTGCATTTGCATCGGTGATAAACAGGGCATTGAGGTGTCCGGGAGGCATTCCTCGTGTAATTTCTGCTCCATGAACCAGAATGATGTTGGCTTCTTTTGCAGGTACCTGAAGGATTTTCCATGCTGCATTGTGGTCGGTTGGAATCTGGTCTTTCCTGGGCTGGTGCTCAATGTGATCGGTAATAGCAATTGCATCAAGCCCGTCACGGTAAGCTTCTGAAATGCGTACTGTGGGCCAGACATGGCCATCAGAAAATACGGTGTGGGAGTGAAAATCACATTTAAGAGTTACATACCCGGGAAGGTCGGGCAAATGAACAATTTTCCTCTGGGCTGAAACAGTAAGAATTACGGATAAAAGCAGTATAACGGTAAAAACTAATCTTTTCATGGCATAATTTTTTAAAGTTATTTAACCAATATAAAAAAATACTTCTGCTTTAAATTTCTTCATAGAAATAAGCCTCTTTCATATCAACATCATCCCAAGTGTAAATTCTTCTGTGCCTGTTAAGATAATAATAATTAAGCATTGCAAAATCGCCTGCACACATAGTCAGATGCACAAATAAAAAAAGCGAAAGGCTCCATTTCCATAATCCAGGAAGGTAGAAAATAAGTACAGATAAAGCAACCGAAACAGTTATAAAAGGCACTAATGCCACAAATTTGAATTTACCCGGAGCTATAACCTCTCTGTGAGCTGTAACAAAAAATATGAATTGCCGGAAATCTGTTCCAACTCTGATATTTTTTATGCCAGCAAGTATAAGGGGTATTATATGAAGAAATTCATGAACAGGTATTATTAAAACCGGGAAAATAATTATTCCCAGAAGTGTATGGGAAAAAATTTTAATGAATTCATAATAACCTGCAATATTGATTCTGACGGTTATTGCAAGGCCAAGTGAAATCAGGCATGCTGACCAGTAAAACAGGGTTACATTTGTCCGGTGTCTGATATAATCGATCACAAATATTACGATTTCGCCGTAAGGAAGAGTGAGCAGGTGACGAAACCTCGACGGGTCCTCAAGATCTTCAACCGTAAGCTTCATCAGAAGTGTTTTGACAAAAATATCTTTTTGTTTACACTTTGCCAAAGATTGAACATATCAATTAACCACCCATCATCCATCACCCAGCACCAATCACCAATCACCCGATAAAACCGGCACAATTTTGGTATATGAATTTATGTTATAAGATAAACCTGCAATTTGGTATTTTTGCATAAAACCCTGTTGAATTGAGAAAGACGGTCTGCATATTAACCCTGATGTTGATTTTCAGCGACATTCTTTCGGGACAGAAAGACAGCGTCAGAAGCAGGACTGATACGCTGCCTGACAGTTTTACGGTTTTGCAGAAAGTGTACAGGGATGGTGAAACTCTTCCCGAGATGGAAATAAAAGAGGTTACTATTACCGGGAACAGAAAGAGTGTGTCGGGGGCACGGGCAAGAAGTTACAGCAGGCTGGAATATAACGTAAGGCGTGTTTATCCGTATGCTCTGATAGTAAGAGTTAAACTCGAGGAAGTTAATGCAGCGCTTGCAGAGATGAAAGATGACAACGAGAGAAAAAAATTTTTAAGGGAATTCGAAAAACAGGTTTTCCGGGAATATGAGGATGATATGCGGCAATTAACTATAACGCAGGGGAAAATACTTATAAAACTTATTGACAGGGAAACTCAGAATACGTCATATGATTTGATCAAAACATACAGAGGTACTATTACAGCTGCTTTCTGGCAGGGTATTGCCCGCATCTTCGGAACAAATCTGAAGGAGAGATATGATCCTTACGGTGAGGATGCCCTGATTGAAAGGATAATTTACGAAATAGAAAACGGGTATTTATGATTTTTTTCCTGCCAGTTCAATCATCGCTTTAACCACTTTATCGGCTCCCTCGGCAATTTCTGAAATCCTGGTGCTTAGCATATAGCAGGGAGTGGTGACTATTTTGTTTTTCCGGTCAACCACAATGCCTATGCTATCTGTGTTTTGGTGAGTACCTCCGAGTTTTTTGATTACAGTTGCAGTCTCCGTGTCGTTTCCGATTGTCACTTCTACATTGCTCAGGATTTTTACAATAAGAACCGGTGCGATGCAGAGTGCACCGATTGGTTTACCTGCAGCATGTGTATCTTTTACAACCTTTTCTATTACTCTGTCCACTTTCATATCAGCGCCGTCAATGGCGTAGGAGCAGAGATTTTTTGCTGCGCCAAAGCCGCCGGGGAAGATAAGGGCATCAAAACCGGATACATTATATTCGGCCAAGGGTTTTATTTTACCTCTGGCAATTCTTGCCGATTCGACCAGAACGTTTCGTTTTTCATTTGACACTTCGCCTGTAAGGTGATTGATGACGTGGTATTGCGATATGTTTGGGGCAAATATTTCATATTCACAGTTGTTTTTATCTATCGCAAGCAGAGTCATAACGGCTTCATGAATTTCCGACCCGTCATAAACCCCGCATCCTGAAAGTACTACTGCAAATTTCATCATAATATAATTTTGATTTTAAAGGTATGATGGAACCCATATGTCTGATAAAATTATATTTAAAGGTGTTTATGTTTGCAAAACATATGGGTTTCATGGGTGCTTTTTTACGGATTAACAGTGTAAAGATAGTAATTTTTAATAATTTTTACTTATGATTGAAGTTTGGTTGTAATTCGATTGTAATTTGAAATTTTCAGGTTTTATCTGTGCGCAGGCAAGCCGGAAAAGGTGCGAACTACTTTCACCTGCCTGATTTAAGTTGGGTTGGAAAATAAAAAAGTCCCGACCGGAGTCGGGACTTGATTAAAGGTTGGCGACGGCCTACTCTCCCGCTTGATGCAGTACCATTGGCGCTGGCGGGTTTAACTTCTCTGTTCGGGATGGGGAGAGGGGGAGGCCCGCCGCTATAGTCA
>Ga0078972_1004200_pt1 | contig 40437 bp, 34 predicted proteins | sample YelNatPaOPGAMG01_FD_67568 | JGI IMG/M metagenome (GOLD analysis project Ga0078972, IMG submission 67568) | Hot spring thermophilic microbial communities from Obsidian Pool, Yellowstone National Park, USA - OP-RAMG-01 (SPADES assembly) (version 2) | ecosystem: Environmental > Aquatic > Thermal...
CGCCCTGCGCCGCACCGACCTGCCGGCGGACCTGCGGGCCGATCTGGAAACCCTGTGCAACAGCGCCCAGCGCATCCGCGACATCGTCAACGGCTTCTCGCAGATGACCACCGAAGAGGGCCTGCCGGCCAGCACGCCGCGCAGTATCAATCAGCTCGTGGAGGCCGCGCTGGAAAGCTTTGAGTGGCGCCTTCAGCGCCAGGGCATTACCGCCTACCTGCACCTTGCGGAGGACCTGCCCCCCATCGCCGGCAACCCCTGGCAGTTGCGCCAGGCCCTGTTGAATATCCTGCAGAACGCCGTCGAGGCAATGCCGAACGGCGGCTCACTGACCATCACCACCAGCGCCTATCAGAACGGTATCCGCATCATCATCCAGGACAGCGGGGCGGGGATCGCCCCCGAACATCTGCACCGCGTTTTCGAGCCAGGGTATACCACCAAGATAGAAGGCGGGAGGATACGGGGGCTGGGGCTGGGCCTCTTCGTCACCTATAACATCATCCAGGCCCACGGCGGCACCATCCAGGTTTCCAATGCCCCGGAAGGCGGGGCCCGGGTGGAAATCTGGCTGCCGGCCGGCCGCTGAACCGACTATCCGTGTTTTCTTTCTCTTCGGGAGAAAGGCAGATGAACAATTCCAATGCTGTTTCTCCTCATGTCCTGGTGGTGGATGATCACCTCCCCAACATTGACGTACTGCGCTCATTCCTGGAGCGGGAGGGCTACCGCGTCCTGCCGGCCACCTCCGGCGCGCAGGCCTTGGACATCGCCCGAGAGCGCCGGCCGGACCTGATCCTGCTGGATGTCCTCATGCCCGAGATGGACGGCTTCACCATCTGCCGCATCCTGAAATCCAGCGAGGAAACCCGCTCCATCCCGGTCATCCTGGTCACGGCGCTCCAGGACCCCGAACATGTGGTGCGCGGCCTGGAAGCCGGCGCCGATGACTTCGTCTCCAAACCCTTCATCGCCGCCGAACTGCTGGCCAGGGTACGGGCGCACCTGCGCACCAAAGCCCTTCGCGACGAGCTGGCGCGCCAGCTCGACATCTCTCAGCGCCAGCACGCCGAGCTACAGCGCCTGGAGACACTCAAGGAAGCCCTTACCGAAATGATCGTGCACGACCTGAACAACCCGGTCACCAGCATCCTGGGCAACCTGGAGCTGATCCGACAGCTCCCGCCGGCGCTCTCTACCCCCCAAGCGGAGGCCCTGGAAGCCGCGATAAACTCCACCAAACGGCTCATGCGCATGATCCGCAACCTGATAGACCTCCGCCATCTCGAAGATGGACAATGGGTGCTCCAGCGCTCCCCCGTGGATATCCAGGAATTGGTCCGGGGCGTGCTGGCTGACCTGGATATCCCCCATATGAAGCCGGAGCTGTCGGTCGAGGTTGCGGTAGCGCCGGCCACCTTGTGGCTGGACCGCTACCTCATCGAGCGGGTGCTGGCCAACCTGTTGGACAATGCGGTGAAATACACCCGAAGCGGCGGCAAGGTGAAAGTGGAAGGGGAACCAGCGGAAAAATGCTACCGGCTCAGCGTCAGCGACCAGGGGCCGGCCCTGCCGGAAGCACTGCGCGAGCGCATCTTTGAGCCGGCCGCCCAGCTCGAGGCGCGCGACGCCGGCCTGCCCCGCGGCATCACCCTGGGGCTGACCTTCGCCAAACTGGCGGTTGAGGCGCACGGCGGCAGGATGTATGTAGAGCCGCACGAGGGCGCCGGCAACCGTTTCGTCGTGGAACTGCCGCTGCGGCCCCTCTGAACCGTCACTGCCCGCCCAATGCCCGGTCCAAATCCTCCGGCGCGGTGAACCACTCCACGGTATGCATGAACGCCGCCAGGGAGGGAGAACGCCGGCGCAGTTCCTCCATCTTCGGGCCGGTCGGGTCCACCGAACCCGGCCCGGTGGCGTACAACCCATGGAACGCAAAATAGGCCTGATTCAGCTTGCGGATGACGTAGCCGCGGCGCAGGAGCTCCAACCGGCGCGCTTCCATATACTGCTCGGCCTCCGATACCTTGCCGGCGGCCAGCAGGCGCTCCGCCTCCCGGCGCGTCTCCCGCATGAAGCGTGTGAAATCAAACTCCTTCGGCACTGCCGGCCCCGCTTCCGGGGGCGCCGGCGGCTGTTTCCACGATGGGACCGGCGGCGTCTCCCACGGGTAATAGTCCTGGATGACCGCCGCACCCAACTCCTCGCCGGCGATGCTGGCGACCGTCTCATTGAGCGTCTTCAGCGCCGGCGAGGCCTCGTAGCGCATGCCCAGCGGCCGGAACGCCAGATAATTATGAATCCACTCATGCGCCACAGTGGGGATAATCCAGTCCAGCGCCGGCTCCTCCAATATCAGCGGCGGATAGGCGCCGTAGCCGCCCAGGTCCTCGATCAGCGATGAGACCCCCAGCTTCGCGTCAATCGCCCGTTCCATCGCATCGCGTTCCGAGACAGAGAGGTCCGGGGAGAGATCGCGCGAGTATATCAGTTCGATGCGATCGCGCGGAGAGACGACGAGATGCGTGGGCGGGGGCGAAAGCCGGAACAGCACCGGCGGCCAGAGGACGCCGGCGGTGCTCAGCCCCAGCCGGCCGGCGGTGCGTGCCACCTGCCGCTCCAGGATCGTCTCCACCAGCGGCTGGCGCCGGCGCAGTTCGTCGCGCAGATGCTCCGCCTCCGCCTCTTTCTGCCGGGTCTCTTCCCCGGGCAGTGCCCCGGCCGGCAGTTCCGCATACGCCTGTTCGATCTCCTGCTGGAGCCGGCGGTACTGCCGCAACTGCTCCACGTAGTCCATCACAATCATCGAGCCGTCCAGGCCGGCGAGCTGAGGCGCGGGATACCGGAGGTTGGCGGCAATTTTGGCGGCGACCGCCTCCGCCTCCCAGCGGGCGATATCGAACTCTCTGCCGGCAATCACCGGCTGGATCGCGGCATCCATGTCCTTTTCAGAAAGTGCTCCTGCCGGCGGCCATACGCCCACAGCCAGCAGGCCGGCGGCGAGGAGCAGTACTGCCGCTGTCCCAATATGCCAGCCAGATAGATGCTTACGCCCCCGCATCGTCTCGCATCCTTATCCCGGAAACAGAAAGGGGGCTCGCTGGTGTTTCCATCAGCGTGCCCCCGCACCAATTCTTCAATAGGCCGGCCAGCCGGCCGGCAACCATCCACCAGGAAGGGTTAGCGATAGCGCCGTTCGCGCTCCCGTAGCTTGCGCAGTTTGCGCCGCATCTTGCGGATGGCCTTGGCGCGCTTGATACGCTTCTCCTCGCTCTTGGAAACGTACCACCGCTTGCGGCGAACATCTCGCAGGATGCCCTCCTTGGTGACCTCCTTGCGGAAGCGCTTCAGCAGGGATTCCTGCGATTCACCAGGCTGTAACTCCACGCGCATCTACGAATCTCACCCCCTTCCTTGTCCATATTTCTGTGAGCCTTGCGACGGACATCTCGCATAAAAAAACCGTCTGACAATACCGCAGACGGTCCACGGCATCGCCTTCCGTCCGTGCGCATTTGTAACACAAAACAGCCTTTTTGTCAATTTCGCGGCCCCCACTGCCAAATGGACAAGTTGCACTTCCTGGGGTACAATGCCGGCGCATCCCGCCTGCAAGAGAGGCTGTCAGGCACATCATGGCACATCGCCGTACCCGCCGGCCAATAACCATGTTCTGTGTCGCGTTCGCCCTGGCGCTGATCATCACCGCCGGCCTGCCGCTCCACGCCCTGGCCCAGCCCCCAGCCGGCGAACCGCGCATCGCCTTCGCCGCCCGCACCGGACAGAACTGGGACATTTACTCCATCCGCCCCGACGGCACAGACCTGCGCCGGCTGACCGACCATCCGGAGCCGGACCTGGCGCCGGCTTTCTCGCCCGACGGCTCCCAACTGCTGTTCCAGTCCCATCGCGACGGCAACTGGGAAATCTATCTGCTGGACCTGCACAGCGGCGAGCTGACGCGCCTGACCGATTCGCCGGCCTTCGACGGCATGCCGGCCTGGGCGCCGGACGGCCGCCGCTTCGCCTTTGAGTCCACCCGCGCCGGCGACCTGGATATCTTCATTGGCTCGCTGGACGGCGGCCCTCTGCAGAACCTCACCGCCGATTCCCCGTACGGCGACATGGAGCCGGCCTGGTCCCCCGACGGTTCCACCATCGCCTTCTCCTCCTGGCGCTACGGCGACAAAGACCTGTTCTTCATGCGTCCGGACGGCCAGGACGTGCGGCAAATCACCAACAGCCCCACAGGAGAGGATCAGCCGGCCTGGTCTCCCGACGGCATCCGGCTGACCTTCACCTACCGCACGCCGGAAAAGCGCGAGGTCACGGTGCTGGAGGTGATGGCGCCGCCGGCAGAGGGCGGATTGACCACGCGGCTGACCTGGAGCACGGCCAACGAATGGGCGGTCTGGTCGCCCGATGGGCGATCCCTGGCCTGGCTGGAGCAATATTACAACGGCTGGGCGCTCCATACCGCCCCGCTCACCCAAACCGCCGTCCTGCCGGCCACTGTCCTGCGCGGCTACGCGCTGGCCGGCCCCCTTTCCTGGAGCGACCGCGCCCTGCCGTTCGGCCAGCCGGCCGCCGCGGAATCCCTGGATCATCCCTGGCGCACACGCTATGCCATGCGCTGGGAGGAGCTCCAGCCGATTGCGGGGGGCGATTCGGATGCGGGACTGGCCGGCTGGATGCGCTTGCAGAACGTGGACGTCCCGAACGAGCGGTTGAACGCGCTGGTCGCGCCTTCCTTCATCCAATTGCGGGAAGCGGTCAAGCAGGCCGCCGGCTTTGACTTCCTGGCGCGGTTGAGCGATGCCTGGCGCCCACTCGATGAGGACAGCGAGACAACCACCTATGCGAGCTGGCACAAGGCCGGCCGCGCCATTGACACGCTCTTCGACTACCGGGACCGGAACGGCTTCCCCATGATGGCCGTCGTGCGCGAGGACATCGGCGGCCGCACCTACTGGCGCGTCTACCTGCGCGCCGCCCGACAGGACGGCAGTCTGGGCATGCCTTTGCGCGAGCCGCCCTGGGACTTCAGCGGGAACGCGCGCCGGCGCTTCCCCGAGCAGGGCGGACGTTGGGATATCATCCCACCAGGATATTATGTCGACTTCACCGACCTGGCCTCATCCTTCGGCTGGGAGCGTATCGCCTCCGTGGATAAGGCTGACTTCTCATGGACCTGGCATTTCCTCGCCATCGAATACTGGCATTTCCAACAGGATGAGAATATGGACTGGTATGCCTCCATGAGACAGGTATATCCCCTGCAGGAGCTGGCGCCCCTGTTCAACTGGCGGACCCTGCAGAAAAACGACATCCCCGACTGGTACATTGTCCTGACCGGCATCCCTATCCCTCTCAGCGAGCACCGCTGGAGCCTGCTCCACCCATGAAAAACGGGCCATCGGGCCGTTTCCATACCCTCCCATGCCCGAATTTTGACGAATAGCGCGCTTTGGTGGCATAATGAAATGCACGATGTCGCCATGATAGGCATGGCGACAACTATGGGATAGTATCCTGACGAAAGGTTGCAACCCGGGGAACGGGGGCAATTATTGGATGAAACACCGACGCTTGGCCCGACATGTGGCGCTGCAAGCGTTATTCGAAGTAGATGCAGTGGGACACGACCCGGAGCGGGTCCTGCAGTACCGGCTGGAGGAGAGCTCCCTGGCTCCCGAACATGCCGCGTTCGCCCGCCGGCTCGTCTGGGGTGTGCTCCAGCACCGCGCCACCATTGATGACCTCATCCAGCGCCACGCTCCCCTCTGGCCCATCAACGACGTGGCCATTGTCGACCGCAATATCCTGCGCATCGGCACGCTGGAACTACTGTGGGGCGAAACACCGCCCCGGGTGGCCATTAACGAAGCAGTGGAGCTGGGCAAACACTTCGGCTCGGACAGCACCCACCGCTTTGTGAACGGCGTGCTGGCGTCTATCCTGGAGGAACTGGAGGCCAGCGGCCGGCTCGGGGAACTGCGCGATTACATGGCCCCTCCCCCGCCGGCGCCCTCCGAGGAGAGCTCACAAGCATGAACTTTTTCAATATCGGCCCCATGGAGCTGTTATTGATACTGATCATTGTGCTGATGGTGTTTGGGCCGGACAAAATCCCTGAAGTCGGCGCTTCCCTGGGAAAGGCTATCCGCAAATTCCGCCAGGCCACCAAAGAGCTGGCTGAGGAATTTGACCTGGAGGAAATCAACCCGACCACCCTGGCCAATGTGCTGGAGGCCCAGGCCGACGCGCTGGACCGTGCCCAGCAGACGCAGGCCGCCGGCGCGGCGGCGCCGGCACCCGATGAATCCGCTCAGGCGCCGGCGCCTTCCGAGACAATGGAGGGGCCTGCCGCCGGCAGTGAGACCGCTGACACAACGCCGGCCGTGCCGGCTCCCGAGGCGCCTGCTCCTGAAGCACTGCCGATCGCTTATCCCCCGGAAGATAACGAAGGACGCACATGAACACAGGAACCAGTGCCCTGAGCACCTTTTTCCTTGCCCTGGTGGTGCTGATCGTCGTCGGACCTAAAAAACTGCCCCAGGGCCTGGAACAGCTCTGGCTGGCCATTGAAAACTTCCGCCGCCAGCAGAATAATCTGCCCCCTAAGACCCTGGCCGAGGCCCGCCGGGACTGGAAGCGCAGTGGCAGTCCTTTCTACGCGCTCATCGGCGGCCTGTACCAGGGTGCCGAGCATCTGGAGGAACTGCGCCGCCGGCTCATGGCCGCCGCCATCGTCATGATCGTCACCATTATCGGGAGCCTCTTTTTTGTCGAGAAAATCTTCAACATCCTCAAGCGGCCGGCCGGCAACATCCAGCTCATCTTCGTTCGGCCGGCGGAGATGATCCTCACCTGGTTCAAGGTCGGCCTGCTGTGCGGCTTTGTGCTGGCTATCCCCGTCCTGGTCTATGAGCTGATGGCCTTCATCTATCCTGCCATGGAAACGCCCAAGGAAAAGCGCGGGTTCAAGATATTCGCCTTCTTCGCCATTCCCAGCGCGTTCCTGTTCTTTGTGGGGGGCATCGCCTTCGCCTACTTTGTCCTGCTCCCCTTCGCCCTGCGCTACCTGTTTTCCTTCGGCAGTCAGCTCGCCACGCCCTGGTGGACCATCAGCGAATACACCAACTTCGTGCTCACCCTCTTATTCTGGATGGGGGTGACCTTTGAGACCCCGCTCATCATGCTGGTGCTGGCCAAGATGGGCATCGTGGACGCCAAACAGTTGGCTTCCAAGCGCAAGTACGCGGTGGTCATCATCGCTATCGCCGCGGCGGTTATCACCCCTACACCGGACCCCTTCAATATGGCGCTGGTGATGGGGCCGCTGTTACTGCTTTTCGAGCTGGGCATCTTGCTGGCGCGGCTGGTGCGCAACCCCATTCGCCGCCCAGCGAAAGAGCCGGCCAGTGAGCCGGCCGGGCAGTGAAGCCCGCCAGAACCTTCACAGACCATCCATCGCAGAGAAAGGAGACCGTTTCAATGACGAAACCACAACAGCCAGAGAGGGCACGCGTGCTCATCATGGGAGCCGCCGGCCGGGACTTCCACAACTTCAACGTCTTTTTCCGCCAGAACCCGGCCTATGAGGTCGTGGCTTTCACCGCCACACAGATCCCGAACATCGAGGGCCGGCGCTATCCCCCCGAACTGGCCGGCCCACTCTATCCCCAGGGCATCCCCATCTACCCGGAAGAGTCGCTGGTGGAGCTGATCCGCGAGAAGCACATCCACCTGGTCGTCTTCGCGTACTCCGACGTCTCGCACGAGTATGTCATGCACCGCGCCTCGGCGGCGCTGGCCGCCGGCGCCGATTTTCTCCTGCTCGGGCCGGCATCCACCGCCCTGAAAGCCCGGGTACCGGTCATCTCCGTCTGCGCGGTGCGCACGGGAAGCGGCAAAAGCCAGACCACCCGCCGCGTGTGCGACATCCTGCGAGCCGCCGGCAAGCGCGTCGTCGTCATCCGCCACCCCATGCCCTACGGAGACCTGGTGCGCCAAACCTGCCAGCGCTTTGCCACATATGAGGACCTGGACCTCCATGAATGCACTATCGAGGAGCGCGAGGAATACGAGCCGCACCTCCGGCGCGGCATCGTGGTGTACGCCGGCGTGGACTATGAGCAAATCCTGCGCCAGGCAGAACAGGAGGCGGATATCATCATCTGGGACGGCGGCAACAACGACCTGCCCTTCTATCAGACCGACCTGCACATCGTTGTGGCGGATCCGCACCGCCCCGGTCATGAGCTGAGCTATCACCCCGGCGAGGCCAATCTGCGCATGGCCAACGTGGTGGTGCTCAACAAAATTGACACGGCAGATATGGCCGCCGTCAACCTGGTGCGGGAGCACGTGCGCCAGGTCAACCCCACCGCGACGCTGGTCGAAGCCGCATCGCCCATCTTTGTCGAACGGCCGGAGGAGATCGCCGGCAAACGCGTGCTGGTGGTCGAGGATGGCCCCACCCTGACGCACGGCGAGATGTCCTACGGCGCCGGCTATATCGCCGCGCTGAAATACGGCGCCGCAGAGATCGTTGACCCCCGGCCCTATGCTGTCGGCTCCATCCTGGAGACCTACCGCAAGTATCCGAAGACGGGGAAGGTCCTGCCGGCGATGGGCTACGGCCGCCAGCAGATTCAGGAGCTGGAGGCCACCATCAACGCCGCGCCTGTGGACCTGGTGCTCATCGGTACACCCATTGATCTGCGCCGGCTGATCACCATCCGCCATCCCAGCGACCGGGTCTATTACGAACTGCAGGAAATCGGCCGGCCAACCCTGGACGAGGTGCTCGCCCCCTTCCTGCGGTAAGCCCTGCATCCATCAGGTGACAGCCGCCGTAGCGGCGGCTGTCACCTGCCCCGACCCACGCCGCCTTTTGACATCCCCTCCATCATCCTTTACAATACCCATACCGTTCCGAACCGCCGTGATGGGAGAGAAAGAAAGTCCATGCCTGGGAACGCCCCGTGCACCCACAGCTTATCCGCCGGCTGGCGCAAACTGGCCATCCTGACGCTCACCGCCGGCCTCCTGCTCTTCGCTCTGTTCGCGGCCGCCGGCGCCCTCGCACAGCCCACCGCGCGCATCGTGCTGGAGCCGCAGACAATGGAATTTCGCCGGCTGGGCCTCACCCACACCCTCGAAATCCACATCCAGGACGTCCCTGCCCTCGTCGCGGCTGATGTGTATCTGTCCTTCGACCCGGCGCGTCTGCAGGTGGTGGACGCCGACCCGGCGGCCCCGGGCGTGCAGATCGCGCGCGGCACCTTTCCCGATCCGGCGCGGGGCTTCGTTATCAACGCCGCCAATAACGAGCTGGGCCTCATCACCTACTGCGTGACCCTGCTCTCTGGCCCGCCGGCCTCCGGCAGTGGCCGCTTCGCCTCGGTGGTCTTCCAGGCCGTAGGCCCGGGCGCCAGCGATATCGCGGTCATCACCCAGACCAATCATCTGACCCGCACCGGATTGTACGCGCCCGGCACACCCGACCCGGTGTTTATCCCGTTCGACATCGTCAATTCCACAGCATCCGTCTGGCACCCTGCCATTCTGCCGCTGATCATGCGGTACTGATTGGCCATCCTCGAGGGAAAAACCATCATGTCCCGGAACGCGCAACTGACCGAGCTTGCACCGCTTCGCATCCGCATACGCCTTTTTGCCGCCGCTTTCCTGCTCAGCCTGCTGTTCCTCGCCGGCGCGATCGGCGCGCTGGCGGACGGGGCGGAGATCTTCATCTCCCCGCCGGCCCAGTCTGTACCCGTCGGCCAGCAGGCCACCATCTCCATAGCGGCCAGGAACGTCCAGAACGCCTATGCCGCGCAGGTCACCCTGCGCTATGATCCGACCATCATCGAGGTGCTGTCCATCGAAGCGGGGAACCTGTTCGCCGGCGGCTCACCGGTCTCGCGCGTCGATAACGAGGGCGGAACGGCCCTCTTCGCCATCACACTGCTGAACCCCGCTCCGCCGGCCAATGGCGACGGCACCATCGCCGTCCTGACAGTGCGCGGCAAAATGGACGGCGGCACCGCCATCTCCCTGGAAGCGCTTATCTCCAACCCCCAGGGCATTGTCCTGCCCTCCACGGCGCGCGGCGGAACCATTGACGTGGGGCAGATACTCGGGCCCGCCCCCCCCCCCCGCCCCACCTCCACCCCTCGGCCGACCTCGACCCCCCGCCCGCGCATGACTGTGCCGCCGGCCGCCGGCGGGCCTACCCCCACCCCTGGGGCTACCCAGCCGCCGGCCCCGACGCCGGTACAGCCGACAGCTCCTGTCGTTCCGCCGCCGACGGCACTGACGCCGGCGGTACTATCCCCTTCCGCGCCCGGCGCATCCACCAGCGCACCCGCCGGCACGACCGCGCCGCCGGCCGCCGGCGGGGCACCCGCGGCGCCGGCCCCCACCACCAACCCGGCCGCCGCCCCGCAGACATCCCCGACCGGCCCTGTCCCAGCCGGCGAGGCTCCCGCCAGCACGGAGACAACCCGTCCGCCCCTGCCGCCGGCGCTCTTCACCCTGCTGATGGCCGGCATCATCCTGGCGCTCTTTGTCACTGCTATCATCGTCATCATCGCCCTCTGGAACTGGTACCAGCAGGCGCGGCGTAGCTGATGGGCAACCGATGGAGGGGCATGGGACGGACATGAGGAAATGGTCTCTCGCTCGGGCCGGCATCCGGCGGCTTCTGCTGGCCGGCGCCTGCTGTCTGGCACTCCTGGCGGTCCTGGGAATGGCCGGCAGTGCCCAGCCCTCGCGCCAACCCGCTGTCCCGGTGCCCATCTCGCAGACCTGTAGCTGGCTGGCCCGTCCTGCCGAGGGAAGCACCAGCGATATTGCCGAGCTGGCCGGCCAGGCCGGCCTGAACGCCCGTTTTGTCCCGGCGCTGAACCTGTGGGAATTGACATGTGCCGGCAGGACCAGCGGCGCGGATGCATTCGCCCTGCGCCGGCTGGCCGAAAGCGGCGCCTTCGAATGGCTCATCCCCAACCGGCGCGTGGTCATCGCCGCCGAACCGAACGACCCCGGCTATACTGCGCAGTGGAACATGCGCATTATCCAGGCGCCGGCGGCCTGGGACATCACTACCGGCTCTCGTCAGGTGGTCATCGCTATCCTCGACACCGGCATCAGCCTCTCCCACCCCGATTTGCAGGCCAATCTGTGGCAAAATGAGGATGAAATCGCCGGCAACGGCATAGACGATGATGGCAACGGCTATGTAGATGACCGTTGGGGGTGGAATTTCGTCGCCAGCTCCCCCAACCCGGATGACGATCACTGGCACGGCACGCACGTGGCCGGCATCGCCGGCGCGGTGGGCAATAACGCGATCGGGGTCGCCGGCACCGCCTGGCAGGTTCAGCTTATGGCGGTGAAGTTCCTGGACCGCAACGGACAGGGCTCGTTCCTGGGCATGCTCTAGGCGATGCGGTACGCGGCAGATAACGGCGCGCGGATCCTGAACCTGAGCGTCTCGGTGGACGTGGATTTGACAGCGGAGGAGCGCCGGCTCCTGGATGAGGCAGTAAATTATGTCAAGGAACGGGGCGCGGTCATGATAGCGGCCAGCGGCAACGCCGGCGCCAGCACGCCGGCCTACCCCGCACGCCATCCCGACATTATGGCGATCGGTGCCAGCACCTCATCGGACGAGCGCTGGTGGCTGTCCAATTACGGGCCGGGGCTGGACCTGCTGGCGCCGGGCGCCGGCATTTACAGCACCTCGCGCGCCTCCGCCGGCCCCACCTACAGCACTGCCAGCGGCACTTCCATGGCCGCACCGCACGTCAGCGGCGCCGCAGCCCTGCTCTGGGCGGTGAACCCCGGGCTTACGCCGGCGGAGGTCATGAGCACCCTGCGCTTGAGCGCTGACGATCTGAATTACGCCAGTTACCCCGGCCCGGATGCGTATTGCGGTTGGGGCCGGCTCAACCTGCGGCGCGCTGTCCAGGCGGCCGAGCACGGCGCCATCCTGCAGGCATATGCCGGCGCGGGGTCCGTCCAGGCCCTGGGCGATCCCATCACCATCACCGCTACCCTGGTGGACCTTCTCGGCGCGCCGGCGCCGGAGGGCACCGCCATATCGTTCTCCACAGACCTTGGGACGATCCTGCCGGCAGAGGCACAGATCGCCGGCGGCACAGCCGTCGCGCAGTTCTTCCCCGGGGAACTGGTTGGTCCCGCCCATATCACCGTGCGGGCCGGCGCGCTGACCGAACAGATCACGGTCACCGTTCAGCCCGGCCCGCCGGCGGCGCTCCAGCTTGCGCTGGAGAGGGAGGTCATCACCGCCGGCACACCATCGGTGCCCCTGACGGTGACGGTGCAGGATGCCGCCGGCAACCCCGTCCAGGACGGCACGGCGGTGCTGATATCCGCCCAGCGGGGCGGTGCCGCGCCGGCGCTGGCGTATACGTACCGCGGTATAGTGCGCAGTACCTATCAGCCCCCTACCGCCGCCGGCCCCGACCAGATCACCGCCCAGGTCTCCTCCGCCATCAGTCAGACCCGGGAGGTCAACATCGTACCAGGCCCGCCGGCGCAACTGCGCTGGTCGTTCGAGCTGGCCTTCCTGCGCGCCGGCGAGGCCCATATCCCCTTCGCCGTGCAGGTGCTGGACGCCTTCGACAACCCTGCCCCCGACGGCCTGCAGGTGGCTTTCGCCAGCTCGCAGGGGGAGGTCCAGCCGGCGATCGTCCTGACACAGGGAGGCACTGCCGCCGCCGTGCTGACCGGGACGCTGTCCCGCGGCGAGGTCTGCCTGCAAGCGCAGGTTGACGCACTGGCCGGCGGGCTTTGCCGGCCAGTGCTAGAGCGCATGAGGATCTTCCCGCTCTTTTTCCGCCGGCACACGCCGCTCGGGAATTAATGCACCGCCTGCCGGCTCTCCTGGGCAATGCGGTGTCCTGCCAGTAAGGCCCGCTTATTCGGCTCTATGATGTGCCGGCGCTGTTCGGGCACATGCTCCTCCAGCGCCTGGATCACCGATTCCAGCTTCACAAAGGGGTTGATCCCCAGCAGTGCCCCCAGCAGTACCAGGTTCGCCACCCGCACATTGCCGATCTCGTACGCCAGGTCGTTGGCCGGCACTTCCACCACCGTGATGTCCGTGCGCGCCGATTTCTGGCGCACCAGGGAGGAATTGACGATCAGGAATCCCCCCGGTTTGACCAGCGGCTCATATTTCTCGAAGGACGGCGGATTCAGCACAATACAGCTCGTGGGGCGGTAGATGATGGGTGAGCCGATCGGCTCATCGGAGATGATCACGGTGCAGTGGGCGGTGCCGCCGCGCATTTCCGGGCCGTAAGACGGTATCCAGCTCACATGCCGGCCCTCGGCCAGGCCGGCGTAGGTCAGCAGTTGGCCGGCGAACAGCGCTCCCTGTCCACCGAACCCGGAGATAATCACTTCCTCGTGCATATCGTCCTCCTTGACGACAGCCGGCCCCTGCCGGCACTCACAAGTTTTCCACCCCTTCGGCGACCTTGAAATCGCCCAGGGGATAGTACGGAAGCATGTTCTTCTCGATCCATTCCAGCGACTCAATGGGCGTCATGCCCCAGTTGGTCGGGCAGTTGGACACCACCTCCACCAGGGAGTAGCCCAGGCCGGCCATCTGCACCTTGAAAGCGGTGATGATGGCCTTCTTCAGCCGGCGGATCTCCCGCGGGTTGATGGCGGTGCGCCGCACGACGTAGGCCGCGCCCGCCAGGGTCGCCATCAGCTCGCATACCCGCAGGGGATAGCCGGCGGCGCGCACATCCCGCCCGAAAGGCGTCGAGGTCGTCACCTGACCAGGAAGGGTCGTCGGCGCCATCTGCCCGCCGGTCATCCCGTAAATGGCATTGTTGATAAAAAAGGTGGTAATATTCTCGCCGCGGTTGACCGCATGGATGATCTCGTTCGTCCCTATGGCGGCGAGGTCACCATCCCCTTGATAGGTAAAGACGATTTTGTCCGGCTGAACGCGCTTGAGGCCGGTTGCCATCGCCGGCGCCCGGCCGTGCGCCGCCTCCGCGAAGTCCACGTCGAAATAGTGATACGCCAGCACCGAACATCCCACCGGCGCGATGCCGATGGTGCGGTCCTGGATGCCCAGCTCATCAATCGCCTCGGCGATCAGGCGGTGCACGATGCCGTGAATGCACCCCGGGCAGTAATGGGTGGTGGTATCCGTCAAGGCCTTCGGCCGGCTGAACACGATGCGTTCCTGCTTCTCCGCCTCGACCATGTCTCACGCTCCTTCCTGGGCCACCAGGGCCGGCTTCCCCTGGGCAAGGGCTTCGATCTCCGCCAGAATATCTTCTGGCAGGGGGACAATGCCGCCCATCTTGCCGAAGAAGCGGATGGGGACCCGACAGCAGGTAGCCATGCGCACATCTTCCAGCATCTGGCCGGCGCTCATCTCCACCACCAGCATTTCCTGCACCCGGCCGGCCACCTCCGCCAGCGCGTCATAGGGGAATGGATACACGGTGATGGGACGGAACAAGCCCACGCGGATGCCGGCCTCACGCGCCCTGCGGATAGCGGTGCGGGCAATGCGCGCCGCAGTGCCGTACGCCACGACCGCGATCTCCGCATCCTCCAGCAGATAAGTGTCATAGCGCACTTCGTTCGCCTCGATGCGCCGATACACGGCCTGCAGTTCCTGGTTGACCCTCTCCAGCTCCGGCGCGTTGAGGTACAGGGAGGTGATAATGTTCTTCGGCCGGCCCTTCGCGCCGGTCAGCGCCCAGGCCGGCGGCGGCCGCAGTTCCCGCATCTCGGGCAGTTCCACCGGCTCCATCATCTGGCCCAGCATGCCGTCCGCGATGACAAAGACGACCTGCCGGTACTCGTCCGCCAGATCGAACGCCAGGCCAACATGGTCCACCAGCTCCTGAATGGTGGACGGCGCCAGGGTCAGCACCTTATAGTCGCCGTGACCGCCGCCCTTGGTCATCTGGGAGTAATCCGCCTGGGAAGGCTGGATGTTGCCCAGTCCCGGCCCTCCGCGCATGACATTGACCACCACCGCCGGCACCATGGAGCAGGCGATGTAGGAGATGCCCTCCTGCATCAGGCTGAAGCCGGGGCTGGAGGTAGAGGTCATGGCGCGCACGCCGGCGCACGCCGCACCGTACAGCATGTTGATGGCCGCCAGCTCGCTCTCGGCCTGCAGGAACACGCGTCCCAACTGCGGCATGCGCCGCGCCATGTATTCGAGCACCTCGGTCTGCGGGGTGATCGGATAGCCGAAATAGGCCTGACAGCCGGCCCGTATCGCGGACTCCGCAATCGCCTCATTGCCCTTCATCAGGATTTTGGAAGACATGGATGCGCTCCTCATCCAGGATGTCGTCATCGCCAGAACAACAAAACGGTGGTATGCCGCGTCATCACGGCACACGCACCGTTTTGTACACTACGATCGCCACATCGGGGCACATCATGGCGCACATGGCGCACCCCGTGCATTCCCCCTTCGGGTCCACCTGTGCCGCCGGCCGATAGCCCTTGGCGTTGAAATGCTCCGCAATATGCACCAGGTCAAACGGGCAGACCGTCGTGCACAGGCCGCACCCCTTACAGCGGTCCTCATCCACCACAATGTGGGACATCCCTCGTTGACCTCCTTGTCAGAGATGTTCGGTTGGAAAGTGCAGGCAGTCCCATTATTTCACAGGCTCATAACTCGTGCCGCTGAGATACACCCCCAGGGCAAGGGAAGCCAGCTTGGCGTCCGGCGGGTCCGAGCGCGAGGGCATGACGATAGGACAGCGCCCACCGACGATCACGCTGGCCATCTGGCCGCCGGCGAAGTAGGTGATGGCCTTTGCCAGCAGGTTGCCGGCCTCGATATCCGGCGCGACCAGGATGTCGGCACGGCCGGCGACATCGCTTTCGATACCCTTGATGGTCGCCGCCACCTCCGAAATGGCGTTATCCAACGCCAGAGGCCCATCCACAATCCCCCCGACGATCTGCCCCCGCTGGGCCATTTTCGAAAGGTTGGCCGCGTCAATGCTGATAGGAATTTTGGGGTTGACCGCCTCCGTGGCGGAGAGAATCGCCACCCTCGGGCGCTCCACCCCCAGCGCGCGGGCGACATTGATGGCATTCTGCACCAGGCAGGCCTTGGCCTGTAGGTCCGGCGCTGTGCAAACGAGGATATCGGTCACGAAAATCAGGCGGTCGAAATTGGGAATCTCAAACACCGCCACATCGCTCATCACACATTCGCCGTTGCGCAGGCCGGAGACGGGGTCGTCCGCCACCCGCACCAGATGTCGCGGTTGTGCCCTGGCATTCATGATGATGTCGGCCAGGCCGTTGCGTGCCATCTCCACGGCCCGCTCTGCCGCCCGGCGCTGGCTCGGCTCATGGATAATCTCAGGGAAGCCCAGATCAAATTTCCCTTCGGCGAGCAGGGTCTCGATGCGTTCCACGTCGCCGAACAGGGTAAACTCCGCCAGGCCGCGCTGATAGGCCAGCGCGGCGGCTTCCAGCGCTTCCCACTGGTCGGCGGCGACCAGGACCACGTGCTTAGGACCGCGCGTTTGGGCCAGTTGGATCAATTCCTCAAAGGTGCGAATGGCCATCGCTTTCTCTCCCATCTATCCGTATATCCGCAGTTTCGTATACCCATCCAGGGACGCGGTATCGTCAGCCGGCCCCTGGCTCTTCCTCCCACGGTGGGAAGAAGAAGCGCTCCAGCGGCAGAAGCGGTGTGTCCGCCGGCAGTTGATCGGCCACCGCCGGCAGAAGGCTTTGCTCCACCGCCACCATCGCCAGCGGTATGCCCAGCCGCTGGCTCGCCCGCACCAGCACCTTCCACCCTTCCAGGAACTGTTCCGGCGTGGTGCTGGCCAGCATGTGCGGGTTCCCCACCAGCCCGCCGGCCAACAGCCGGGTGGTCTGCTCCATATCGCGCACCGCGCTGGCAATGCCCACATCATCCTGGGTGAACGGACGATATGGGTTCACCACCACATACATGATGTAGCCCCGCTCCCGCAGGACATCGCGGTACTGGGCCAGCACCCTGGCGCCCTGCACATCGCCGCCTACGTCGAGGACCACAGTGCGCCGGCTGTCCTGCAGGACACCCATGATTTCGGGCGTCAGGCCGGGGGTATCGAGGTAGCGCGCTACCGCCGCCGGCGTCACCACCTCCACGCCCCGCTCCCGCATGCGGTCGGCCATCTCCCGTGAGCGGAAGTACGGCGTCACCACATCCAGGTCCACCAGCACAGGGCAACCGCTGTCCGCGCTGGCCGGCTCGCGGCACAGCTTCAGCGCAAAGTTGATGGCTATCTCTGTCTTTCCGCTTCCAAAGCGTCCGGTAAAGATATAGCAAGGATTTTTTCCCATTCCCCCTTGAATGTCCTCCACAACTGCTCCTTCGCGCTCTGGCTGGTGAAAGCCGCCCGCACGCCGTTCCACACCACCGCGCCCAACTGGGGCAGGCTGACCCCAATTTCACGCACGGCGATGAGATACTCGTCTGTGAGGGTGGTGTTGGAGATGCTCGGGTCATCGGTATTGATGGTCACCCGCACATCCTGCGCCAGAAAGTACCGCAGGGGATGGCGGGCCAGATGCGGGACGGTGGCGGTGTGAATGTTGCTGGTGGGGCAGATTTCCAGCGTCACGCCGGCGCGGCACAGCAGTTCCACCACCTCCGGGTCCTCGGCGGCCCGCACCCCGTGGCCAATGCGCTCCGCCCCGTATTCCTCCACCGCCTCCCGCACGCTCCAGGCGCCGGTGGCCTCGCCGGCGTGAATGGTCAGCCCCAACCCTTCGCGGTGCGCCTGCCGCAGGATGCCGGCGAAGGGCGCCAGAGGATAATTGACCTCATCGCCGGCGATATCCAGCCCGACGATGCCCCGGCCGGCCCGCGCGAACGCCACCCGGGCGACCCGTTCTGCCTCGGCCGGACTCAGCTCCCGCTTGATAGTGACGAGCAGGCCCGTGGTCACCCCGAAATCCCGGCCGGCCTGCTCCACCGCCCAAATGACCCAGTCCGTCACCTCCTCCAAGTCAAAACCCTGGTGCGCCGCCAGCGTTGCGGGGCTGAACCGCAGTTCCAAATAGCGCACGTTATCCGCCGCGGCGTCCGCCACCGCCTCATACGCCACCCGCTCGATGGCTTCCCGGGTGGAATAGAACCGCCGCAGGAAGCGAAACTTTTCCAGAAAGGCGTGGAAGTTGGGCTCCTCATCGGTCACCTGCACATAGGGACGCAGGTCCTCAATATTATAGCTGGGCAGATCAACGCCGTGCGCCTGCGCCACTTCCGCCAGCGTGCTCAGCCGAAGCGAGCCTTCCAGATGGCGGTGGAGATCAATTTTGGGAAGAAGCCTCAGCGTTTCCCACAGCCTGCGGCTTCCGCCGGCGGGAGAGCCTTGTGCGTCAACCATGCGCCTTTCCCAACGTTAGTTTGCCAGCAAAATCCCCAGTGCCATGGAGACCATCTTGGATTCGTGGGGGTCCGCCCGCGACGCGACGATGAGCGGGGAGCGGCCGCCCTGGACAATGCCGGCCATCTTGCCCTTGGCAAAATAGGTGATGGCCTTGGCCAGCACGTTGCCGGCCTCGATATCCGGCACAATCAGGATATCGGCGCGGCCGGCGACCTCACTGCGGATGCCCTTGACCTCCGCGGCATCGGGCGAGATGGCGTTGTCCAGCGCCAGCGGGCCGTCCACAATGCCGCCGATGATCTGGCCGCGCTCGGCCATCTTGGACAGGTTGGCGGCATCCATGGTATTGGGAATTTTGGGGTTCACCATCTCCGTCGCCGCGATGATGGCCACCCTGGGCCGGGAGATGCCCAGCGCCTGGGCGACCGAGATAGCGTTCTGCACGATCTCGACTTTCTGCTCCAGGTCCGGCGCCACCACCACGCCGGCGTCGCTGACGAAGATCAACCGGTCAAAACCAGGTATCTCAAACACGCCCACGTGCGAGAGGAGCCGGCCGGTACGGATCCCAAACTCCTTATCCAGCGCCGCCCGCAGAAAATCCCCCGTCTCCACCCGTCCCTTCATCGCCATATCGGCCTGACCATGGCTGACCAGCGCCATGACTTGCCGGGCAGCCTCGCGCGGCTCCGGCACATGGATCATCTCCATGCGGCTCAGGTCAAGGCCCTCCTCCTGCGCGATGCGCTGGATGGCCGGCACATCCCCGACGAGGATGCATTCCGCCAGCCTCTGCCGCTCCGCGTCGACCGCCGCCAGCAGTACCTCCCGCTCATGGGCGGCGGCAATGGCTACCCGTTTCGGCCCTTTCGCTTTGGCCGCTTCGACCAGTTCTGCGAAGCTTCGAATCACATTTTCCTCCTTTGCGGCTTTGCTGTCAGCGCCATTGCTGTCCTGCATCTATCAACCGCCGGCTGGGCGGTATTTCGGCACGGTGAAGAAGAACGTACTGCCCTTGCCCAGTTCGCTGGTGACCCCCACCTGGCCCCCGTGCGCCTCGACGATCTGTTTCACGATGGCCAGGCCCAGGCCGGCGCCCCCAAAGCGCCGCGTCGTGGAACCGTCAATCTGATAGAACGGCTCGAAGATCTTCTCCAGCTTATCCGATGGGATGCCGATGCCGGTATCCCGTACTAGGACCCGCTCGTAATCGCCGGCGTCCTCGACCGATACCTCGATGAGGCCCCCTGGCGGGGTGAATTTGAGGGCATTGCCGATCAGGTTATCCAGCACCTGCCCCAGACGAGCGCGATCCCCGAAGACCGGGTCTAAATCAGGCGGGACCTTGCATATCAACTGCAAATTCGCTTCCTGCGCCGCGGCCTCTGCCCCCCGCAGGGCCATGTCAATGACATCCGCCAGAGAGACCGGCGCCAGCTCCAGGGACGCCATCTCGGCGCGCTGGAGGGAGATAATGTCACCTACGAGACGGGTCAGCGTCTCGGTCTTATTGGAGACGATCTGCAGGGCTTCACGCTGTTGCTCATTCAGCTCTCCCAGCGCGCCCTCTAGCAGCAGGTCCACATACCCGCGGATAAAGGTCAGCGGTGTGCGAAGCTCATGGGAGACGTTCTGCACAAATTCCGATTTCAGGCGGTTCAGCTCTTTCAGCTCATCATAGGCGAGCTTCAGCCGGCGCGCCCGCTCTTTAAGGCTCTCGTACAACCGCGCATTCTCGATCATAGCGGCCGCCTGCGCCGCGGCAATGGTCAACAGCCGGCCCTCTTCCGGGTCAAAGGCGTTGGGCACGCTGTCATCCACACTCAAGGTGCCGATCACATTCCCCTTGGTGATCATCGGCACCACCAGCAGGGAGCGCACCTCCGGGTCGAAGAAGATGAAATCCGGCTCCTGATAGGTGTCAGGGATGTAAATGGGCCGGCGCTCCGCCACCACCCGGCCGCTGACGCCCTCCCCAACCCGCAGTTTGGCCTCTTTCTGCCACTTCGGCTTGATGCCGCTGGCCGCCCGGATCTCCAGCATGCCTGACTGCTCATCCAGCAGGAAGATGCAACAGCTCCGACAGTTAATCACCCGCCGCAGGATGACCACCAGCGAATCGAGCATCTGGTTCAGGTCCAGGCTGGTGGTCATGCGCTGGGCCAGGGTGTACAGCGTCGAGACCTCGGCCAGCCGGCGTTCCGTCTCCTCATAAAGCTGGGCGTTCTCCAGCGCGATGGCCGCGGAGACCGCCAGCGCTTCCGCCAGCCGTTGGTCATCCAGCGCGAAGGGAGGCGCCGGCGCCCGCCGCGTCAACTGCACCACCCCCAGCAGTTTATCCTTGACGCGCAGGGGCAGGTTCAGCATATGCCGGCCAGTGGGTGATGGGGCCGCCAATGCCAGCGGAGCGCCGCTCTGCATAACGGCCTCCGCCTGCTCGAGGTTAAAGCGCTCCTGCGGCTCATTCTCCCGGGCCTGCCGGCTCAGCGACGCCTGAAGCACCAGCCCATCCTCCGCCCGCAGGAACAAGGCCGCGCTATCCGCGTCGGTCAGCCCCATCATGCTTTCCAGGATGAGCTGAGAGACCTTATCCCGATTCAACACTGCGCTGATGGCGTGTGCGAGATTGGTCAGGGTAGCCAGCTCGGAAAGCCGGCGCTCCCGCTCCGCCAGGAGCCGGGCATTCTGCACAATCAGCCCGACCTGCTCCGCCAGGACCTCGACGATCATCTGTCCCTGGGAGCTCAGCGCCCTATCGCTGTCGGGTGCGAGCTCCAGAACCCCCACTATCTGCTGGCCGGCCCGCAGGGGACAGGCGACCACCGGCCGGCCAGAGACATCCTCCGTGACCATGAGCTTCTGCTGGGAGAGAGCAGCCCCCGAGAGCAGGGCGGCCGGCGGCCCCTCCAGCTCCCCCGGGCGAAGCTCCCGAACGCTCACCGGCGCTTCCTCGTTCGCGCATCCCCGGCGAGCGGTATACTCTTTGATACGTTCGCCCTGTGGGAGATACAGGGAGACGCGCTCATATCCCTGGCTTTGGCACATAGCGCGGACGATGTCCCGGAAGGCGGTATCCGGGTCGGGGCTGGAAGCACTCTGGACAATCTGGCGAATGGTCGTGAGTGCTTCTTGCTGACGAAGCGAATTTTCCTCCAGCAGGGAGCGCTCGATGCCGACCGCCGCATAGCGGCCGGCCAACTGCACCGCACGGATGTCCTCGGAGGAAAATTCAGAGGGCCAGCGGTCGATCAGCAGTATGCCGGCGATCTCGTCATTTCTCCACAGCGGCATCGCGCTGTGGAACGGCTCATCGGGGAAAATGGCCTTCAGCCACCCCGCAAATTCCGCCAGCTCATCCACGGGAAGAAGCGCGGGGGAGTCCTTCCCACGCTGTAACAGTTCCGAGCAGAAAGCAGGGGGCTGCAGGCCTTCCGCCGGCGCCAGCGAGGAAAGTCCCAGGGTCGCGATGACCCGGCATGTTCGCCCCAGAGCATCATACACCAGCACTGCAACCCGGTGGAGGCCGGCCTGTTCCTTCAGCCAGGTCAGCACAGGATGCAGAAACTCCGCCAACGCCTCCTGGCCCGGCCGCATCACCTGAGCAATATCATCCTCGCCGTTCACCAGCCGTTTCCTTCCGCTCATCATAACCTGGCGCAATCATCTTGGGACGGACGAACCCGCCGGAAAACCGCATCATGCAAAGTGCTCTCGGAACAGCCATCCCCAGTACAAATAGGCAATTATACAGGCGATAAGCAAGCCGGCCGCCAGCGAAAATTGATGGATGAGCGTCAATATATCCCATGCGTTCGCCAGTGGGAAGGGATTGCCGGCCGCGTACGAATCCAGCAGGCTGGCCTGGATGAAGCGCACTGCGGAGGAAATCACCAGACAGGCGATGGATACGTAATAGCCGCGGTAATAGGGCCGCATCTTGGTGACCTCTCCCAGCTTCTTGCTCAGCCGAAGCAGAATGGTCACCCCATACAGCAATGACACCTCACCCAGACAGCCGAGCAGGGCGAAGATGACGGTCACGAGCGCCCTCCGGTCATCAAGCGAAAGACATGATTGCCGGCGATGATCACCAATAAGCCCCCCAGGAAGAGCGCCCCATCTGCCACCAGGTCCCCCACATATCCTCGCTGGAGAAAGGAGTAGCGCAGAGCGCCCACCAGGAAAAACACCAGCGCCAGGGCGAAGAGGCTATACCGGGTGGGCTGGCCCGATTTCACCTGGTAAAAGCGTGCGATGAGCAGAAGGAACATCAGCACGCCGGCGGTGCCCAGGCCGATGACTGCGATCAACAGGACATAGAGCAGTGTTCCTTCAGGCATGCCGTTCTCCCAGACAGCACAACCAAGGTGCCGGCGCACCCCCCGTGCTCATCAGCGCTTGACAAATGCCTGCTCGAAATACTCCGCCATGCGGCGCGGACTGCCGCTCATGATGCCTTCCCGCCCTTCGAACTTGGACTGCACCTCAATGCCGCGCGGGGTAATCTCAAAGCGGCGGATATCTTTGGCATGATCACTGCCGCGCAGTTTCAACACCAGCAGGGCTTTGTGCACGGCGCTGTCAATCTCCACATAGCGCAGGAGAATGTATGAATCCGCCACAAAGGCCAGGTTCATATCCCCTTCCGTGGTCTGGCCGAAAAGCGTCGGGGTTTCGTGGGTGATGACCGCGGTCAGCCCTTCCCGCTTCAGCGCGTTGATGAAGCTGTACTGGAGGGAGCGCAGTTCGATCGGGTCTCGCGTCAGGCGCTCGAAATGGGAGAGGCTATCCACCAGGATGCGCTTGGCCCCGATCTCTTCCGCCATGGACTCGATGATACCCCCCATGCTCTCCAGGTCGCGGCGGGTGACCTCCGGGCTGGTCATGATGACCCGCAGTTTGCCCTCGGCCTCCAGGGCGCGGAAATCCCACCCGAACGAGGCCGCGTCGCGGTAGTACTGTTGGGGGAACTCCTCAAAGGTGAGGATAATGCCCGGCTCATTGTACTGGACGATGCCCGAATAAATGAACTGCATCCCCAGAGTGGTCTTGCCCGTGCCCGGGGCGCCTTCCACCACGTTGGCCGTGAGCGGGAGGAACCCACCGTGCAGCATCTCATCCAGGCCGGCAATTCCCGTTTTCACCCGTTCCATGCTGACTGCCTCCTCTTGCAGGCATACGGCGGCTTCATCCTCATCCGCCGCCGGCGTCCGCGGCTCAGCGCATCTGGCGGATGATGTGATACACCGCCTTGACGCGAAAATGGCGGTCCTCACAGGCCGTGATAAAGTCATTCACCAGCCGGCGCATTTCCGGGTCGTTGGAAAGCATGTAGACCGGCATATCCCCCACCATGCGCCGTTCCATCACGCCGGCTTCCACCAGCTCGTCCAGCTCCGGCTTCACCGCCGCGGCATTGCGGCCGGCATAGCGCGCGATATTCTCCACAGTGTCCGCAGTGTTGGGGTTTTCATAGAAGAAGCGCATCAGATCCCACTTGATAAAGGAATTCACCTTGTTCTTGATGAAATCCAGCAGGCGGGGATCCATGTCATTCATCAATCGAGCCGTAAAATCATCGCTGGTGACGTTCAAGGGGGGCCTCCTTTCCGTCAGCACTCCAACTCGTCCGCAGTCCAGCCGGCGGACCTCCTCATCCTTTCAGACGTTGCCACGGCTCCAGCGATTTCTCTATGGATATTCTAACATGTATAGTGCAAATTAGCAACCCTTTTTGCACGCTTATCCCGTCTCCAGCGGCGTCCGTTCGAGCTGGAGCGGCAGAGGCTCCAGGGCGAACACGCGCTCGATGACCGCATGGCGGATGGACTGGATCAGTTGCTGGAACATCTGATAGGCACGGCGCTTGTACTCCACCAGCGGGTCGCGCTGGCCGAATGCCTCCAGCCCAATGCCCTGGCGCAGGTCTTCCATCTCGGTCAGGTAGTCGATCCACAGCCGGCTCACAAACGCCAGCATCACCCGCCGCTGAATCTCCAGCATCACCCGATCCCCTAGGAAGTCGCGCATCAGCGCCCGGGCATCCGCATCCAGCGAACCCAGCGGCACATCCAGCAGGGCGCGCACATGCGGAAGGCCGATATAGCGCAGGAACATGTTCACCAGCTCAGAATCTATGTCGCTGAGCTTTTGACCCTCGTAGCTCCGCAGGCGCTTGACCTCCGCCGGCGGCGCTGAATCAATTGCCGCCCGCTCCACCTGCCAGCGCAGAGACAAGGACAGGTCGCTCAGGATGCTCCTGGACAGACGCTCCCGCTCCCACGTCCGGGCGAAATCCAGCGCACGCCGCTGATGTTCTTGCGAGAGGCTGGCCAACCCTTCCTGTCGGAAGGCTTCCCGCCGGCCCTGGTCCAGGAAAGCCCCTTTGCCGCGCATATAGCGCATGACCCATTCCTGCAGGTCGGCCGGCATCTCCCGCACCGGACGGTTCAACCAGGCCTCCAGCAGTTTCAGGCCCCAGCTCTGCGCCACCGCGCGCCAATCCTCGACGCGCAGTCCGCCCAGCGTCTCCTCCAGCAGTGCCTGCTCCCTGCGCGCATCGTGGAAGACTGCCAGCTCGTCCAGACATTGACGGATGGATTGGCGCATTTCCTCGCCCAGGTTAGCAACGCGCTGTGGGCCTATCTCCGCCAGCAACTGCTCCGCCAGGCGGTCTTCCACCTTCTGGCGCTCCGCCGGCTCCCACTGGTCGAACCGCCGCCGGAGCAGGGCCTGCTCGCGCTCCGCATCAATAAACGGCTCGCAGTGATACACCGCTTGCTCGACACGTCCCCGCCAGGCCGGCGGAACCTGCGCCGGCGGATAATCCTTGACCTGCGGCCATACGAACTGCCCCAGCGCCTCATGCAGAGCCTGCCGCACCGGGATCTCCAGGCGCTCCGGCTGAAGCGACTGAAATTCCTGCCAGGCGTCCTCCTTCAGGAAATATCCCTGCCGGCCCAGGAACTCTTTGATGTCCTCCAGCATCCCCTCATACAGCTCGCCGGTGTCCGCCGGCGCACGCAGGAACTGGTCGAGCAATGTATCGAGGAAGCGCAGGAGAGACTGGCGCACAGGCTCCGGCAGGGCCTCCAATGACGATTCCTCGAACTGCCGCAGGCGGGTGCGGTCCAACAGTTCGCCGGCGGCCAGCGCCTCCGCCCGCACCGTCTCCGCCAGCTCCGCCGGCAGGGAGGCAAGCGGGAGCGAGCGCACCTCCGCCAGCGCCTGCCGGCCCAGGTACTGGGCAATGCCGTTGTACAGGGAGGCATCAATCTCCGACAGTGTGCGCTGGAGGAAGGCCCGCCGCTTGTCGGGCTTACGGTAGATGTTCTCCTGGTCGAGATAGCGCAGGATGCTCTCGCGCAGTTCCTTCTCCAGGTTCATGATCTTGCGCTGGTCGGCGCCGGCCAGGATGCGCCGGCCCACCGCCCGCTCCACCGCGGTGACGACCTTGCCATCCATGCTGGACAGGGAGCGGGTTTCCATCTGCGCCAGCTTTTCCTGATCCAGGAAATACCCCTCCTCTTCCAGGAACCCGCGCACGCGTTTGTACAGCGCCGGCGGCAGTTGACGACCCGTCCGGCCGGCCAACTGCCCACGCAGGCGAGCGCTCAGGAACGCCCGCAGGGCCGGCTGGACCTCAGGCGGAAGCCTGCCCACATCCGCCAGTTGAAACGCGCTCAGTCGAGCACGCTCCGTGAGCAGGCCGGCGCCGATGACCGCGCGCCACAGCGCATCGCGCAGGTCATCGGGCAAGAGGCCGGCCGGCATGCCCTTCGGCCACAGGACCGCGCCCAGCGAACGCTGTAACGCTTCCTGCAGTGCCGGGTCCCACTGCGCGAACGCCTTGTCCCGCCAGGGTGCAAACGCGTCCTCGTTCAGCACCACGCCGGCGGAGCGCATGGCCGCGATGACCCGCTCGCGCAGGGTGTAATCCAGCTCCTCAACCGCGCGGCCGCGGGATTCCTCCATCTGCCGGCGCACCAGCGCACGGGCGACCAGGCGGGCGCTCTCGTCCCCCAGGTCATGCAGGGATTGATGGACCAGAAACTCCTGAAGCCGGCGCTCATCTCGGAAATAGCCGCGCCCATGGAGGACCTGTTGGATATGCCGCCGAAGCGCATCGTCCAGGGAGCCGATGGTCTTACTGCGCAGGGGATTCAAATACTGCTCCCCCACATACTCGGCCAGCTCTTCCATGTCGGCGCGCGGCATTTCGGCCAGCCGTCGGCCGGCGAACTCCTCTTCCGCGCCCGGATCGTCGAACGCCCCGCTCTCCAGGAGCATGGCCTCCACCGCATCGAACAGCGGCTGGTCCAACTGCCCGCCGCGAGGGTCCAGGCGCTCAGGGAGGTGCTCCGCCACCCGCTCAGCGACCTCATCGAACACCGGCCAGACGCCGATCTGCTGTTCGCGCCAGGCATAGACGGTCAGCGCCTTGGCGAAGATATCGTACCATTCCGCCGGCAACTGCAGAGGCGTCAGATCAATCTCCCCCAGCTCCCGCAGGGTCCAGAAGCGCGCCAGGGCATCCAGATATTTCAGCTCCAGGTCCCGCAGGCGAAGGTGCGCATAGCGGGCCAGCTCCACCTCACCCCATACCGACTGGCGCTCCGCAATACAGCGGCCGAGCTGTTGCCGAAATTCGGCATACGCCTCTTCCAGGGAGAACTGGGTGCGGATCACTGCGGCGGCGAGGTATGCCGGCGGGACCCGCCACAGCAGACGATAGGCCTGGGGGTCCACCACCGCCAGCGCATCCAGGAGCCACTGCCCCACCGAGACGACATCCTCCCCCGCCGGCGTTTGCAGGAGATGGAGCCTGGCCGCCAGGTCCTGCTCCACCCGCTCGCTCCAGCGGCTCAACTGCTCTCGCGCCACGCCGGCCAGGAACTGCTCCAGGTCGGGCAGTGGAACGCGGGACAGCGGCACCGCATCGTTCAGCCACTGCAGGACAGAGTATGCGCTCTGCCCCTTGCCGCGCCCTTCCAGCAGGCGCTCCAACTGCTCCGCGCCAGAATCGGTATAGGCGTTCGCGATCAGCACGCCGGCGAACCACTCCCGGGTCCGCTCATCCAGCTCCGCAACGCTCACCTGGTCCAGGCCGTACCGCTCTGGCAATGCGGACTTCACCATGGCCACCTTCTGCAGGCAGATGCCGGTGTGGAATGCCTGCAGAAAGGCGGTTTCCAGCATCTCATGCACATCGTCCGGCGACAGCTCCTCCCAGCGCATATCGCGCGGGAACTCCATGCGGACGGACAGGCCGCGCAGGACTTGGTCCACCATTTCGCGGGCATTGAACGGCCGGCCGCGCTCTTCCAGCATGCTCAGATAGGTCTGCACGCGCTGGGACAGGAACTCCTTCTGCCCTTCCCACTGCTCGTCGTAGCCGGCGATGGCCTCGCGGAAGGCCGCATGCACGAACTGCTCCTCGATATCCTCGCTGTACAGCTCCAGGCCTGTATGGATCAGGTCAAGGAAGCTGGACCGGCGCTGGGCCGGCTCCACGCCGGCGAGGAAATGGGCCACGAAGCTGATGCTGAACGGCGGGAAGAGGGTGCGGTTCTGCCCAAGGCTGTACGGATAGCGCATCACCTCCACCGCCGTTGTGGACGCGACGGTCTTGCTCCCCTTCTTGCGGCTTGCGCCCTTCTGAATCTCCACCGGCGCGAACTGCAGGGGCATGAGGATGTCGTAAAACTGCACCCACTTCGTCAGGTGTGCCGGGTCCTTGCGCACCTCCTCGAAGCGCTCCTGAAGCTCGGTGTCAATCATGCCCCACAGGTCCGGCCACAGGTTGTCCTTGGTCAGGATGCGCTGGCGCTGGCTGTAAATCAGCTCGCGCTGTTGATTGAGCACATCATCGTATTCCAGCAGATGCTTGCGGATATCGAAGTTGTACCCTTCGACCCGCATCTGCGCCGATTCGATGGACTTGCTGACCAGGTTATGTTCGATGGGCATGTCATCTTCCACGCCCAGACGCGCCATGAGGTTGGCGATGCTGTCGCCGCCGAACCGACGCATGAGGTCATCTTCCAGCGAGAGGAAGAAGCGCGACAGGCCCGGTTCGCCCTGCCGGCCGGAGCGCCCTCGGAGCTGATTGTCAATGCGCCGCGCCTCATGCCGCTCGGTTCCCAGCACGTACAGCCCGCCGGCGGCCAACACCTTCTCCCGCCGCAGGGCATACTCCGGGTCCACCTCCGCCACCGCCGAGTCGAACTGCTCCGGCGTCGCCTGGAACGGGTCAATGCCGCGCTGGCGCAGGACTTTGTGCGCCTGCTGAATCACCTCATCGGTCAGCTCGCCGCCCAGCTTGATGTCCACGCCGCGGCCGGCCATGTTCGTGGCGACCGTGACCCGGCCCGGCTCGCCGGCGCGCGCGATAATCTGCGCCTCCTTGGCATGCTCCTTGGCGTTCAGGACCACGTGCTCGATGCCGCGCGCCTGGAGCATTCGGCTCAGCTCTTCCGACTTCTCCACCGAAGTGGTGCCCACCAGCACCGGCTGGCCGCGTTTGTGCGCTTCCTCGATCTCCCGCACGATGGCGCGCAGTTTGGCCTGGCGCGTGCGGTACACCACGTCCGGCGCATCAATGCGGATGACCGGCTTGTGCGTGGGGATGACCACCACCTCGAGCTTGTAAATCTTATGGAATTCCTCGGCCTCAGAGGCGGCTGTACCGGTCATGCCGGCCAGCTTGGGATACATGCGGAAGTAATTCTGAATGGTGATGGTCGCCTGGGTGACCAGGCGGGGATGGATTTTCAGGTTGTGCTTGGCCTCCAGCGCCTGGTGCAGGCCGTCGCTCAGCCGGCGGTCGGGCATCAGCCGGCCGGTGAACTCATCCACCAGCACAATACTGCCGCGCTGGATAATGTAGTCGCGCCCCTCGCGGAAGAGCACCTCCGCCTTCAGCGCCTGCTCCATATAGTGCACGTAGCGCTGGTTGATCGGGTCGTAGATGTTGTCAATGCCGGCCATCTCCTCCACCCGGGCCAGGCCGGCCTCGGTGAGATAGACCGTGCGCGCCTTCTCGTCCACCACATAATCGGTGCCGGCCTGCAGTTTGGGCGCGATGCGGGCGAACAGCTTGTACTCCTCATCGCTTTCCTCGGACGGGCCGGAAATGATGAGCGGAGTGCGCGCCTCGTCAATGAAAACGTTGTCCACCTCGTCCACGATGGCGTAGTACAGGGGGCGCTGGACCTGCTCCTCCAGGGAGTAGGCCAGGTTGTCGCGCAGATAATCAAAGCCGAACTCATGGTTCGTGCCGTAGGTGATGTCAGCGGCATACGCCTGCCGGCGCGGCACCGGCCGCAGGTGCTTGTACTCGCTCTTGGTATATCCCGGCTCGTACAGGTACGATTTGTTGCTCTGCTGGAGCAGGCCCACGCGCAGGCCCAACAGGTGATAGATGGGACCCATCCACACCGCGTCACGCCGCGCCAGATAATCGTTGACCGTCACCAGGTGCACGCCCTTGCCGGTCAGCGCGTTGAGGTAAATGGGCAGGGTCGCCACGAGGGTCTTGCCTTCGCCGGTCTTCATCTCGGCAATTTTGCCCTCATGGAGCACGATGCCGCCCATCAACTGCACGTCGAAATGGCGCATGCCGACGGTGCGTTTGGCCGCCTCGCGCACCAGCGCGAAGGCGTCCGGCAGGATATCGTCCAGGGTCTCGCCGCGCTGCAGCCGACCGCGCAGAATGTCGGTCTGGGCGCGCAGCTCCTCATTGGTCATGCGCTGGTACGTCGGCTCCAGGGCATTGATCTGCGCGACAATCGGTTTCAGACGCTCGATCTCTTTGGCATTGGGGTCGCCAAGGATCTTGCTTACCAGGTTCCTCAACATACGGACAGCACTTCCTCTCTATGCGGTCATCCTGGGGATGGCCGCGATTTCAGATGGTATCTATCGGCCGGCTCGCCGGCGCGGATATTATTCGTTGAACAGCGCGCCCACCGAGATGCCGAGGTGAATGCGCCGGATGACCTCGCCCAACAGCGGGGCGATGGACAGGATGGTCATGTTGGGCAGGCGCTTCTCGGGCGGGATGCGCACCGTATTGGTCACGACAATTTCCTTGAGCGGGGCTTCCCGCAGGCGCTCGGTCGCCGGCGGCGACAGGATGGCGTGCGTGGCGCAGGCGTAGATATCGCGCGCGCCCTTCTCCACCAGGAAATGGGCCGCCTGGGTCAGCGTGCCGGCAGTGTCAATTTCATCGTCGAAGATGATGGCGTTCCGGCCGGCCACCTCGCCGATCAGGTTCAGCATGGCGGTCTTCTTGCCGTCCAGCGAGCGCCGCTTCTCCACAATCGCCAGCGGGGCATTCAGCTTTTCGGCGAAATTGCGGGCGCGCCGGCTGGCCCCGATGTCCGGCGCCACGATGACGACATCCTCCAGGTTTTTCTCGATGAAGTAATCGCTCAGCAGGTGAAAGGCGGTAATCTCATCGCCGGGGATGTCGAAGAAGCCGGTGATCTGCCCGGCGTGCAGGTCCACGGTCAGGAAACGGTCGGCGCCGGCGACGGTGATGAGATTGGCCATCAGGCGGGCGGTGATGGGCACGCGCGGCTGGTCCTTCTTGTCGGTGCGGCCGTAGGCGAAATAGGGCACGACGGCGGTAATGCGGCCGGCGGAATCCCGCCGCAGGGTGTCAATCATAATCAACAGTTCCATGATGTTCTGGTTCACCGGGCTGTTGCCGGTGGGCTGGATGACGAACACATCCTTCGCCCGCACGCTGGAATGGAGCCGCACGAACAGGTTCTCGTTGGGGAACTGGATGATATCCCGCCCTCCCAACGGCACCCCCAGGTATTGGGCAATCTCCTCGGCCAGCTCGGGATTGGCCGTCCCACTGTAAATCGCCAGCTCACCATACATCTTGAACATAATGGGCCTCCCAGGCACATATCACTGTAGCCACACTTTCAGCGGAGTTCATTATACTATAGGGGGACAGAATTGCGAAAGTTTCGAGCGATGCCGTGAGAAAGGAGGGCCCGCCAGCTCTCCCATGCGCCGCGAGTAGGAGACGGCGCTTCATGGGGAAAACGGGGATAAGAAGCAAGTGACAGTCACCTGCGAGGTGACTGTCACTTGCTTCCCGCGCCTTCCGCGTCTTCTGCGTCCGCCTCTATGTCTATGTCTGCCATATCCACGCCGGCCGCCCAGGTCACACCCAACAGGAACCCGCGCGCACGCTCCGCCAGGGGATAGCGCTTCATCAGCTCGCGGAAGCGGGCATTATGGGAGGGTTCTACCAAATGGGTCAGCTCATGGAGCAGGACATAATCCAGCACCCAGTACGGCGCTCTTCGCAGACGCTCGGAGATGCGTATCTCGCCGGCGGTGGGCGAACAGCTACCAAAGCGCTTGTGCTGATTGGAGGCGTAATACACCGACTGGAAGCTCAATTTGCCGTCGAAATACCGCTCGTTGAGCTGTTGGGCACGCAGTAACAGGCCGGCGTCGCTCTGGGGTGTGCGCCGGCGCATACGCCGGCGAATGTACTCCTGGGCCTGCTCCACCGCCTGCTGGATCACATCCTCCAGCGCGGCATCCGGCATACTTGCCGGCACATGCAGGATCAGGAGCATGCGCTCCGCGTCCAGGTCGAAGGTCACGGTCCGCTTGCGCCGGCGCTCCCGCAGCACCTGAATCGTAAACCCATCCCGGCTCAGCTCAACCGTATCGCTCTTCTTTCCACGGGTCCCCGTCATTATGATATCCTCTGGATTCCCAGAAGCCTTTGCGGTCCCGTGCCATCAGCTCGAACCCGCGCACCCACTTGGCGCTCTTCCAGAAATACAGCTTGGGCACCACCAGGCGGAGCGGATAGCCGTGTTCCGGTGCCAGCGGCGCGTCCCGATAGCGATACGCCAGCAGGACATCGTCGTCCATCAGGCGCTCCAGCGGGAGGTTGGTGGTATAGCCGTGCTCCGCATGTACCAGGACGAACCGCGCCTCGGGCAGGGGCTGGGCCAGGGCCAGGATATCGCGCGCCGGCACCCCCTCCCACACGGTGTCGAGCACGCTCCAATGGGTGACGCAGTGCACGTCGGCGACGATGCGCTTCGCCGGCATGGCGAGAATATCGTCGTACCGCAACTGCAGAGGATTGGCGACCAACCCGAAGACGCGGAAATCCCAGCTCTTGGGGTCAAATCGGGGCACTGGGCCGTAGTGCAGTACCGGCATCTCATCTTCCAGGTACTGCCCCGGCGGCAGACGTTCGGCCGGCGGTTTTGCCATCCTTCCCTCCTTGTTGGTCATGCTTCTGCGCTGGCGATCGACCGCAGTCCTTCCAGGTCCAGAATGGTGATGCGCTTGCGCCCCAGGTCAATCAGCCCTTTTTCCTTGAAGCTGTTCAGCACCTGTGTGGCGGTCTCGCGATATGTCCCCACCGTCTCGGCCAGGTCCTGGTGGGTGTATCCCTGGATGACCTTGCCCTCCTCCTGCGCCAGGCGCACCAGCAGGGAAGCCAGACGCGCTGGCACGCTCTTGAAGGCCATGTCCTCCAGGCGCGCTTCCACTTCCTGCAGGCGCCGGCCGGTGACTTCCAGCAGGCGCAGGGCCACCTTGGGCTTTTCCATGATGAGCCGCTCCACATCCGCCCGGCTCATCACGCAAATCAGACAGTCATCCAGCGCTTCCGCAAAAGTGTTGTACATGCGCTGGCCGACCAGTGACATCTCCCCGAAAATCGTCCCTGGCTCCAGGACATCCAGGATCAGCTTCTTCCCATCTGGCGAGATGCGGTACAACTGCACGCGACCCTTTTTCAGGAGGAACAGCACCTCCCCCATTTCGTCCGGGCGGTAAAAAATCTTGCCCTTCTGCACCGCGCTCATCGTGGTGATACGGTCCAGCTCTTCCAGCTCACGCCCAGTCAGGTCGCGGAACAGCTCTATCTGCTGAAGGTAGCGCATTTTCTCAGCCGACTTCAGGCGCGGCATATCTCTGCTCCTTTATCCTTCGCCGGCCAGCGCCTGCCGCACCACCCGCTCCAGCTCCTCCCGGCGGGGATTCCCGTACGCCACCAGCCGGCCGTTGAGGAAATACCCCGGCGTGAACAGGACATCTGCTCCCTTTGGCGGCTGTGCCGCCGGCGCATCCACATCAATCACCGTTACATCCAGCTCCGGGAACGCATCCGCCATCTCCATCGCCAGCTCCCGGGAATAGCGCGAGGCCGGACAGTGGCCAGCGATGTACACCAACAGGCTCGCGGCAGGCATCCAGCACATCCTCCTGACCATGCCGGCGGCGCCGGCATGATCGAGCAGTAAGATACTGCCAGTGTATGGCGTGCCGGCCCTGTCTTCTGTATGATCCCCTACAATGCATTATACACCAACCGGCGATTTCCCCCAACCGCCCCGGAGCGGGCGCGGCACGGTTACGGCCGGGTCTGCCACGCAAGGGCCCGCAGTTCGAGATACGCCTGGGGGCGGGTAAAGCCTCCCCCGATGGTGATGGTCGCCGGCCAGGTCTCCGACAGCGCCTCCGCCGCCGAGCCAGGCGGCGCGCCCTTGACCCCCACCGCCGCATGGCTCCAGCGAAAACGCCCGCGCATACTGCCGGCCAGGCCGAGGGAAGACAGCGCCTGCGCGGCCGGCTCGCTCAGGTTCATGGATGCCTCATCCATCGCCGCCACCGCCACGACAGCTCCCGCCGGCACTTCCTCGAGAAAGCGCACCATTCGCTCGGATGCGGCAGGGTCCAGATGGGTATCAAAATTGGCCGCACTCCGGAGCGCGCCGCTGGCCGCGTCCAGCACGGCCAGGTTGTAGCCCCGCTGATTGGGGGAAACGTCTCTGCCGTTCACATAAATATGGCCGAAATCCCCCACCTCTTTGCCGGCACTGCGCACCGTGATATGGGCCGGCGAGAGGACCGCGGTGCGGCCGATGGCGCGCTCTTCCGCCGGCGCCAGGCCCGCGTCCACTGGGACAGGCACCTCGGCCTGGAGCCAGATATCATTGGCCCCCGGCCGGACACAGGATGCCGGCACCAGCAGGGCAATGGTCTGCCACGCCGGCCCAACCGCTTCCTCCCCCAGCCGGCAGTCGTTCACCCAAACCGTCAGCGGCTGAGCGGTGGGGGCGCGGAGCTCCAGGCTCAGCGTCACATCCGCATTCGGGAGCGGCGCCAGCAGGCGCGCCCGAGCAGATTCCATCCAGACCGACCCGCCGGCATTCGGTTGGCCCCACCCCTCCCCCAATATCAGCCGGCCGATATCAAGGCGCGGGGAAATCGTCCCCGCAGGATGCGGGGACAGGCCGTCCACCCGATACAGGCGGTAGGCTTCATCCTCGTAGATGATCCGCCCCGGGAAAACCTGGCGCACGTACTCTTCCAGGGCGGGGCCGGCGGTCGGCTTGTGGAGCATGATATAGCGGATGTTCAGGAAGCGAAGCACCTCGGGAGCTATCTCCCGGTCGCCGGCGATGACCTCCGCCGGCAGGGCATGCCCGCTTTCCAGGGCGATCAGGCTGTTCAGCACCGGCGCCTCGGTGAAATACTGGAACTTGTGCTCCGGGTTGCGAGAGGTATTGCCCCCCAGCAGGGGCAGATGGTGAGACGTCTGGTAGAACTGGGCGTACATGAAGATGGGATGCATGATGCCGGTGATGCGGAAGCCGTTGCGCCAAGCCACGGGGAGGTCCAGCAGTGCCGGCGGATGGGAACCCTGTGCCTCCCTGCCGACGTCTTCCATCAAAGCGGTATAGGCATGCGGCAGGCTGAGGTCCGACAGCGGGAGCGGGACGGACACGTGCTCGATGATGAAGAGGGCCGAGATCAACCCGACAGCCGCCGGCGCGAGGGACGCCCGCCGGCGGGAAACCCACTGCCACACCCACGCGGCCCCCCAGCCGGCCAGCATCGCCAGGCTCAGCACCATCAGCACCCCGAACCGGCTCGGATATCGGTTGCCCTTGAAAAAGGGAAGTTCCTGGAAGATGCGGAAGGGGAGCGGGATACCGGTATCGGCGCCATTCACGCGCAGGGATGGGCCCAGGGTCAGGATGAAAAAAGCAAGGGCGGAAATGGCCCAAAAGCGGATGGCGGCGCGCCGCCGGCCGCCGGCCAGCCCCAGCAGTGCCAGCACGAGCACACTGTAGCCGAGATAATAATGTTGGGCCTTGTCATGGGGGAACTGCAGGTGCGAGACCAGCGAGCCGAACCAGGGGTTGAGCTGGGTAGGGACGAAGAAGCCCAGCAGGTCGCTGGAGAATGTCTCAGCAAAGCCGGAACCGACGACGAAGAAATCCCCTTCTGCCCGCATGTCGGGGAGCATGGCGGCCAGCATCGGGCTGATGCCCAGCACGAAGAGCACGCCGAGGACGGCCATGCCGCGCGCCCAGGGCCGCCAGTCCGCCGGCCGCAGCACTCCTTCGCCGGCGGGAGAAGCCGCATCGCGGGACAGCAGGCTCTCGGCGATAACCCACAGCACGTAGAGGCCGGTGAGGACCAGCAGGAAGGCGGCGAAAGTCATCTCCGCCCAGGCCTGAAGCACCAGGAACAGGCCGGCCAGCAGGGGATAGCGCCACCGGCGCGGGCGGCGCGTCATGCGCATCACCATCAGCATGTAGAAGGGGATCCACTGGGTGCTGGCGATATTGAACTGGCCCAGCGCGGCATAAAAGAGCTTGCTGGAGGAAAAGCCGTAGATGAGGCCGGCCAGGAACGCGCCGGCCAGCGCCGCCGGCAGGGAGAAGGCGGCCGGCCGCCGGCGCAGAAGCTCCAGCGCCAGCAGATACGCGCCAAAGGCGCCCAGCACGAACGAGGAGAGCAACAGCACGTTGCTGGCCGGGATCACCCCCCAGACTGCCTGCAGGGGGATAGACAGCAGGCCGTTCAGCACAGTGAGGGTATAAAAGGCCAGGTTGATGCCGACGGGATAAAACATCCAGCGGCAGTCAAACGGATTGGCCCCCAAGTCAACCAGCGCATGTTTCACCCACCACAGGTTCCACGCCAGGGCCGGGTCGTCGCCGCCGTCACCTGGCACGTGGGTGGTGAAATGGACGACCAGCGGCAGGGTCAGCAGGAGGCTGAGGAGGATGTACATGAGCAGGACCGTGAGATGGATAGCCCACGGCCGGCGCTGTGTGCGCATAGCCTTTTCTCCAGCGACTCGCGGACTGGCCTCCTTATACCATCTTCGCCGCCTTTTGGCAAAAGAGCATCTGACGGTCACCTTAAAGAGTAGCTGACGGTCACCTCAAAAAGTAGCTGACGGTCACTTTAAAAAGTAGCTGACGGTCACCTTTGAGGTGACCGTCAGCTAAGGATACCCGGCTTTGGATACATCCGCCGAAGGCGGTATAATGGGTGTTGATCCCTCTTTCCTGCCTGCAGGGAAGGGACAGGGTTGGGAGCTTCTGCTTCCATTCCTATACTGACATAGGGGCCGAACTGCGTGACTGCTATGCATAGATGGTTGGGGGAGATGCGCCGCCGGCGGCATGTCGTCGTCCTGCTGGCCGCCGTCCTGGCCGCTTTGTGGGTATTCGGCGCATGGCGGGGTCCGCTCATCACGATCGGGCCGGCCCAGCGCGTGCAGACCCATAATCCCAAGATGGGCGTGCACACCCGCCTCACCGACGAAGTGGAGGAGTGGAAGATCAAGCGCACCCTGGAAATGGTGCGGGAGATGGGCGCGCCCTGGATTGTGGAATACTTCCCCTGGGCATATTATGAGCCGGCCAAGGGGCGTTTCGTCTGGAACCATGCCGATATGGTGGTGGACCACGCCCGCGCCCAGGGCCTGACGGTCATCGCCCGGCTGGGCTTCGTCCCGGAATGGGCCCGACCGAAGGACACCACCGCCCTGTACCTGGATGAAGAGGGCTACGACGACTTCGCGGATTATGTCTACGCCTTTGTCGAGCACTTCCGCGGCCGCGTGGATTACATCATCATCTGGAATGAGCCGAACCTGCGCCACGAATGGGGCAACCGCGACGTGGACCCCGCCGGCTATGTGGAGCTTTTGCGCCGCGCCTATCAGCGCGCCAAAGAGGCCAATCCCGAGGTCAAGGTGCTGGCCGGCGCCCTGGCCCCTACCCTGGCGCCAGAGGGCAGTCCCGACGGCATGAACGACCTGGTGTATCTCCAGCGCATGTATGAGGCCGGCGCCGCACCGTGGTTCGACATCCTGGCCGTCCATGCCTACGGCTGGGTCTATCCGCCGGAGGACCCGCCGAACCCGGAAGTCGTGAATTTCCGGCGCACCGAGCTGATCCGGGAGATCATGGTGCAAAACGGGGATGGGGATACGCCTATCATCATCACCGAGGCCGGCTGGAACGACCACCCGCGCTGGTCCAAGGCGGTGCGGCCGGCCCAGCGCATCGCCTACACCATCGCCGCCTACGAATGGGCGCTCCAGAAATGGGACTGGTGCCCGGCAGTGGTGATGTGGGCCTTCCGCTTTCCCCGGCCGGCGCGCACCTATCAGGACTACTTCACCTTCGTGGCGGATGATTTTTATCCGAAACCGATCTATTGGGAGGTCCAGCGTTATGCCCGGACTGGCCAGCCGTAAGGCGCGGGACGCCGCGCGCCACCGCCGCTGGATCGCCGGCGCCGCACTGGCGCTGGCGGCGCTGATATTCCTGCTCTGGGCGGTCCTGGCACAGGGCGGGCCGCTTTCCCGCGACCGGACCTGGGAGCGCATCCGCTCCGAGGGGGTCCTGCGGGTCGGTATGGACGCCAGTTTCCCACCGTTCGAGATGATAGCCCCGGAGACTAACGAAATCTACGGGTTCGATGTGGACCTGGCCAACGCGCTGGCCGCGGAGCTGGGAGTGCGGGTGGAATTCCTCAACATCGGTTTTGACAGTCTCTATGACCAGCTCCTCGCCGGCCGCTTCGACGCCATCATCTCCGCCCTGCCGGTGGATTACACCTGGACGGAGGACGTGCGCTACTCCGAGCCGTACTTCCAGGCCGGCCTGGTGCTCGTCACCACCCGGACGCTGGCCTCCACCATCCAGCGCCTCGAAGACCTGGTCGGCCGACGCGCGGCGGTGGAATGGGGATCGGAAGGGGATGCCTTTATCCGCCGGCTGGAGCGGGAGCATGGACAGGTGGACGTGCTGGCCATGGAGTCGCCGGCGGAGGCCCTGGAAGCGGTGCGCGCCGGCGAGGCCGATGCCTGTCTGGTGGATGCCGTCTCCGCCTATCAGGCAATAGGCAAAGATGACGCCCTGACCATCGTCGGGGCGCCGCTGACCGAGGCAAGCTATGCCATCGCGGTGCGCCGCAACAGCCCCGTGCTGGCGCGTCAGATCAACACAGCGCTGACCCGCTTGCGGGAGGCTGGCTTCCTGGATGCGCTCATCCGCAAATGGATGATGACGCAGTGAGCTAGGGGCTGGCCGGCTGAAGGACGACGAAGACGGTCTCGCCGTCGGGCACCGTCACCGTGGCCGAGAGCCACTGCCCATCCACTTTGGTTTTGAGGATATAGGTGCCGGCCCAGACGTCGCCGATGACGAAATTCTCGCCCCAGGCGGGGTCCGGCCCGATGCCCTCGGCCTGGATGTAGGTGAAAGCCTCGCGCCAGACCTTATCCGGCTGCTGGATGCGATATACGGCGATGGGATGGTTCTCCAGCTCGCGGCCCTGGCGGTCCAGCACCCGGCCGGCGATATTGCCCAGGCCAGGGAGCGGCACGATCCAAAGCTCCGGATTGACGGAGTGGTAATAATCGTTCTGGGCGAAGCGCACCTCAAAGTGCAGATGGGGGCCCATGGCGATGCCGCTCATGCCGACAGCACCGATGACCTGGCCGGCCTGCACCCGCTGGCCGGCGGTCACGTCAATCCGGCTCAGATGGCCGTACAGGCAGAAGATGGGATAATCGCCCAGCGTGCGGTCCGGTTTCAGGATAATGACGTTGCCGTAAAAATGGGTCTGCGGGCCGATGGCCTGTGTGTCATCGGAGCCGGCGAAGATGATCTCGCCGTCGGCCACCGCCAGCACCGGCGTACCCATGGGGTTGACGATGTCCATGCCGTGATGCAGGAGGTACTGGCCGCGGCCGTCCGTGCCGTAGGGGTAAAAGACGCTCCCGCTCTGCCAATCCTTCTCGCCAGTCGGGCGCAGGAGCCAGTCATGCCGGCCCGCCGGCACGTTATAGCTCTGGCGCGTGGGGCGCGGGAGCACAGCCGCCGGCCGAGGTGTGGAAGCGGCGGATACCGCAGGGGTAGCGGTCGGTGCCGCCGTAGCAGTCTCGGTCGGCGTCGGTGAGGGGGTAGGCGTAGGCGTCGCTGTCGGGCTGGGTGTCGGCGTGCTCGTAGGGGTCAGCGTCGCGGTAGGAGTAGCTGTCGGGGTGCCCAGGGGCGGCCGGCCCGTCTCCAGCGCGCCGGCGCCCACCGCCGCGACCAGTGCGATCACCAGCACCAGTGTGGACAGGAAGAATATGCGGTCATCAGCGAACATCGAAGATGAATGGTTCACCAGAGTCAGCCTCAACGTATCGCAGGTTGCGGACATTATAATCACGGATGGGTGATATGGCAATCCATTATGATATCCTGACGATTTTCCCGGAGGCCTTCCAGGGCATCTTTTCTGTTGGCATGGTGCGCAAGGCCCGCGAGGCCGGCCTGGTCAGCATCGCCGTGCACAACCTGCGGGATTACGCCACGGACAAGCACCGCACCACTGATGACACCCCGTACGGGGGCGGCGGCGGTATGGTGATGAAACCGGAGCCCATTTTCCGCGCAGTCGAAGCCCTGCTGGCACAACCGGACCTGCCATCCCAGGACGTGCCCATCATATTGCTGAGTCCCCAGGGCCGGCTGTTCACCCACGAGGTGGCCAGGGAGCTTGCCCGCCACCCCCGGCTCATCCTCATCTGCGGACGCTACGAGGGCGTGGATGAGAGGGTGCGGCAGTTGCTGGCCACGGACGAGATCTCCATCGGGGACTACGTCCTCAGCGGCGGGGAGATCGCGGCCATGGC
>Ga0078972_1002871_pt2 | contig 40360 bp, 32 predicted proteins | sample YelNatPaOPGAMG01_FD_67568 | JGI IMG/M metagenome (GOLD analysis project Ga0078972, IMG submission 67568) | Hot spring thermophilic microbial communities from Obsidian Pool, Yellowstone National Park, USA - OP-RAMG-01 (SPADES assembly) (version 2) | ecosystem: Environmental > Aquatic > Thermal...
CGCCTGCTGGGGGGCACCTTCTGAGTTTGAATTTCGCTTGCGGATTACACAGGGCGGGGCTTCGGCCCCGCTCTTTTGAGTGAGGAGCGAAAAGAAAGTAAGAAGTAGAAAGTAAGAAGTAGAAAGTAAGAAGTAAAAAGTAAGAAGTAAAAGGTAAGAAGTGAAAAGTGAAAAGCAAGAAGTGAAACGAGACATTCTCCATCCCAATCCCTCCGCGTCCTTCGAGTCTCCACGGTGAATCTTTTCCGCTTTTCGGCTTTTCTCTCAAATCCTCTGTGCCTCTGTGCCTCTGTGGTGTGCTTTCTTCCTTCCGCCTTCCTCCAGCCCCTGGTGCCTTCGTGCCGTGGTGGTGGTTCTTTTCCTCCCCGCCGGCCTCCGCCTTGCCCCCGCCGCGGCGACTTGCTATCCTGTGGGCGCGGAGGAGGCTTCCGCCGGCATCCTGGGGAGTCGCCAAGCGGTAAGGCACCGGTCTTTGGAACCGGCATGCGGTGGTTCGAATCCACCCTCCCCAGCCATTCTTCGCTTCTGAAAGAGGGTGTGAGGCCATGGACGGACGCACGGTGGTACTGTCGGGGAGGGGGAACCCGGATCTGGCGGCCAAGATCGCCGATTGTCTGGGAATCCGGCTCGGTTCCATCAAGCTCATGAACTTCTCGGACGGCGAGAACTACTGCCAGATCCTGGAGAACGTCCGGGGGCGGGATGTCTTCGTCATCCAGCCCACCTGCCAGCCGGTCAACGACAACCTCATGGAGCTCCTGATCATCCTCGACGCCCTCAAGCGCGCCTCCGCCCAGCGGGTCAACGCCGTGATCCCCTACTACGGCTACGCCCGGCAGGATCGCAAGGACAAGCCCCGCGTGCCCATCACCTCGCGCCTCGTAGCGGACCTCCTGGAGGCCGCGGGCACCGACCGCCTCCTCTGCGTGGACGTCCACGCCGCACAGATCCAGGGCTTCTTCAACGTGCCGGTGGACCACCTCTTCGCCATGCCCGTCCTGGTGAACCACATCGCCAAGCTGAACCTCAAAAGTTTGACCGTGGTCTCGCCCGACGCGGGAGGCGTGGAGCGCGCGAGGGCCTACGCCAAGCGCCTGGACGCCCAGCTCGCCATCGTGGACAAGCGGCGCGAGGTGGCCAACGTGGCCCAGGTCATGAACGTCATCGGCGACGTGCGCAAGCGCAACTGCGTGATCGTGGACGACATCATCGACACGGCGGGAACCCTCTGCGAGACGGTCAACGCCCTCCTCGAATACGGCGCCAAGCGCGTCTACGCCGCCTGCACCCACCCCGTCCTGTCGGGCCCGGCCGTGGACCGCCTCAACAAGTCCAAGATCACCAAGCTCTTCGTGACCGACACCATCCCCATCGGCGACAAGGACAAGCGCTGCAAGAAGATCGACGTTCTCAGCGTGGCGCCGCTCCTGGCCGAGGCCATCCGCCGCATCCACGACGAGGCCTCCGTCTCTTCTCTTTTCCTCTAGAGACGGCCTCCGCGCAAAGCGCCCCCGGAGCGGGAAACACCGGCCGCCTCACCACCGAGATGCGGTAAGCGCGCCGACGGAATCCGAGGGAAAAGAAATCTCCGCGACGCCATCGTAGGAGGCCTCTCCAGAGGCCGACCCGCCGGCCCCTCACCGCCATCGCGCTCCTCAGGGCGCCACACCACGCAAAAAGGAGGCGGGCCGAAACCCGCCCCCGAGAAATGCACCCGCGGTCAGAGCCGCGGAGGTTTAGCGGACGAAGTGGAGGCCCGATGGGAGACTTTGGTTTCAGGGTTTCAGCCCCGTTTACAGCGCATTCAAAGGCGAATAAACTCGGAGAGAAGGCGTTGGGTTCTTGAAGGCGCGGGCCTCTGGCCCTCTCAGGCGTGCGGACCGTGCCACCGCGGCGCCAAAGGGCGCCCCGGCGCTGGAGAGAACGGAAGGAGACGAGCACCATGTCCGTTGAGAAGAGAAACGGCGCGGCGGGAGGTTCCGCGGCCGCGCTGGCCAACTCGGCCCTGGTGGAATCCCTCTACGAGCAGTGGAAGGCCGATGCCGGCTCGGTGGGACAGGAGTGGCGCTATTTCTTCGAGGGCTTCGAGATGGCCACCTGCCCGCGCACCTGCGCGGCGGCGGACCAGGCCCACGCCCAGTCCCAGGTGGCGAGCCTCATCTACGCCTACCGGAGCCAGGGCCACCTCATCGCCCAGACCGACCCCCTGGGCGGCAACCCCACGAGCCACCCCGCCCTCGCACTGGAGGCCTTCGGCTTTACCGAGGCCGACCTGGACCGCGTCTTCGACACGGGCCACCTGGGCGGGCCGGAGCGGGCCACCCTCAAAGAGATCATCGGCATCCTCCAGGACACCTACTGCCGCTCCATCGGCGTGGAATATATCCACATCCAGGACACGGCCGTGCGCCGCTGGCTCCAGGCCAAGATGGAGCCCGTGCGCAACCGGCCGCCCTTCGACAAGGCCAAGCAGATGATGACCCTGGAGCGGCTCGTGGACGCGGAGCTTTTCGAGACCTTCCTCCAAAGCCGCTACCCGGGCCAGAAGCGCTTCTCTCTGGAGGGGGCCGAGTCCCTCATCCCGGCATTGCACGCGCTGGTGGAGATGGCGCCGGAGCTCGGCGTGGAGGAGGTGGTGATCGGCATGGCCCACCGTGGGCGGCTCAACGTGCTCGCCAACATCCTGGACAAGTCCTACGGCCAGATCTTTTCCGAGTTCGAGGACAACGTCCTCCCGGACTCCTCCTTCGCTGGCGACGGGGACGTCAAGTACCACCGGGGCTACTCCAGCGTCCACCGGAGCCACCGCACGGGCAAGAGCATCCGCGTCTCCCTGAACAGCAATCCGAGCCACCTGGAGGCCGTGGACCCGGTGGTCCTGGGGCGGGTGCGCGCCAAGCAGCGGCGGGAGGGCGACACGAAGGAGCGGCGCGAGGTGATCCCCGTGTTGATCCACGGCGACGCCGCCTTCGCCGGCCAGGGGCTCGTGGCCGAGACGCTGAACCTGAGCCAGCTCGAAGGCTACCGCGTGGGCGGCACGATCCACCTCGTCGTCAACAACCAGATCGGCTTCACCACCTCGCCCAAGGAGGGGCGCTCCACGATCTACTGCACGGACGTGGCTAAGATGATCGAGGCCCCCATCTTCCACGTCAACGGCGACGACCCCGAGGCGGTGGTGGCCGTGACCGAGCTGGCCCTCGAGTTCCGCCAGACCTTCGGCCGGGACGTGGTGGTGGACATGGTCTGCTACCGCCGCCACGGCCACAACGAAGGCGACGAACCGGCCTTCACCCAGCCGGTCCTCTACAAGAAGATCAAGGGCCGGCCGTCGGTGTTGAAGCTCTACACCGCCCAGCTCGCGAAGGCGGGGGTGTTGACTCCGCAAGAGGAGAAGGCCTTCGCCGACGAGTTTCAGAGCCGGCTCCAGGCCGCCTTCCAGCAGGCCAGGTCGGGCGCCTTGGAACCCGACCTCTACGCCTTCGGCGGGATCTGGCGGGGCCTCTCGGCCCCGTACTCCCACGACCCGGCCCCTACGGCGGTGGCCCACCCGGCGCTGTGCGACGTGGCGAGGGCCATGACCACCGTGCCCGAGGGCTTTGCCCTGAATCCCAAGGTGGCGAGGCGCCTGCCGGAGGTGCGCAAGGCGGTGGAGGAGCACGGTCAGGTGGACTGGGCCACGGCCGAGCTGCTGGCCTTCGGCACCCTGCTGAACGAGGGGTTGCCCGTACGGCTCTCGGGCCAGGACAGCGCCCGGGGGACCTTCTCCTCCCGCCACTCGGTTTGGAGCGACATGAACACCCAGGAGAACTACGTCCCCCTCAACCACATCCGCGAGGGACAGGCCAAGTTCTGCGTCTACAACAGCATGCTCTCGGAGGCGGCGGTGCTGGGCTTCGACTACGGCTACAGCCTGGCGGAACCTTACATGCTGGTGATCTGGGAGGCCCAGTTCGGCGACTTCGCCAACGGGGCCCAGGTGATCATCGACCAGTTCGTCGTCAGTTCTCTGGCCAAGTGGCAGAGGGCGAGCGGCCTGGTCATGCTCCTGCCGCACGGCTACGAGGGGCAGGGGCCCGAGCACTCCAACGCCTACCTGGAGCGCTACCTGGCGGCCTGCGCCGAGGACAACATCCAGGTCGTCAACCTCACGACCCCCGCCAACTACTTCCACGTCCTGAGGCGCCAGCTCAAGCGGGCCTTCCGGCGCCCGCTCATCGTCATGGCCCCCAAGAGCCTGCTGCGCCATCCACGGGCCGTCTCGCCCGTGGATGAGCTGTCGACGGGCCGCTTCCGGGAGGTGCTGGATGACCCGGCCCCGCCCGCCGAGGTCCGGCGCCTCGTCCTCTGCAGCGGCAAGCTCTTCTACGACCTCCTCGAACGCCGCGAGAAGGACGGCGCGGAGGGGGTGGCGCTGGTCCGGGTGGAGCAGTTCTACCCCTGGCCCACGGGCCCGATGGCGGAGATCGCCCAGAAATACCGGGGCGTACCGGAGGTGGTCTGGGCCCAGGAGGAGTCCCGGAACCGGGGGGGGTGGAGCTTCATGGAGCCCCGACTGCGGAGGCTTTTCCCGGGTTATGAGATCCAGTATCGTGGGAGGAGGGCCTCGGCGAGCCCTGCCGTAGGCTCGCATCGCGCCCATCAGCGGGAACAGGATCAAGTGGTGAGGGCCGCCCTGGGCCTCGAGGCTAGGGGCGAGACCGAGGAATCGCTGGCTCGCTGAGGCGTGGAGAACGGAGGGAGACCGGCCCGGGTTCGACGGCCTTTGCCCACCCTTCACTCTCCGCCCTCCGCCACTTTGAGGAAGGAGCGATCGCGCATGAGCACACCCGTGACCGTACCGGCCGTCGGTGAATCCATCACGGAGGGGGTCCTGACGGAGTGGCTGAAGGCCGACGGGGAGAACGTCCAGACCGACGATCCCCTCTTCGTCCTCGAGACCGACAAGGTCACCATGACCATCAACGCCGCCGCCGCCGGCCGGCTCAAGATCGCCGTCCAGGCGGGCGAGACGGTGAAGATCGGCCAGGAGGTGGGTTCGCTCGACGAGATGGCCGCGGGCGAGGCCCCCGCCGCACCGGAGCGCCCCCAGGCGCCCCCCGCGCCCGAGGCATTGGATTATTCGCGGCCGGGGGCGGCCGCGCCACAGCCGGGGGCGGTTGTGGGACAGGCGCCCGCGCCTGCCTCACTCCAGCCTGGTTCCACCGCGGGTCAGGCGCCCTTGCCTGTCCGAACACCCTCGCCCGCCTCCTTCCCGGTGCCCCAGAGCTCCGGTGCCCCCATGGTGGCCCCCGCCGGGCTGCCCCAGGCCCGCGAGAAGATCACCGCCCAGAGCTCATCCGGCACCCTCTCCCCCGCCGTGCGGCGCATGGTGGAGGAGTTCCAGCTCGATCCGGCGCTCATCCCGGGGACGGGCAAGGAGGGCCGGATCACCAAGGAGGATGTCCAGAAGTACCTGGCGGGTTCGCGGCCGGAGGCGGCCGCGCCACAGCCGGGGGCGGATGTGGGGCAGGCGCCCCCGCCTGCCTTGCCACAGCCCGCGATCACCGCAGCGCAGGCACCTCCGCCCGCCACCGCCCAAACGAGCCGATCGGAGGCCGAGGTGGCCGCGCGCCAGACCCGTACCCGCATGAGCCCGCTGCGCGCCCGCATCGCCGAGCGCCTCGTCCTAGCCAAGAACCAGACGGCCATGCTGACCACCTTCAACGAGGCGGACATGAGCCAGGTCATGGCCCTTCGAGAGCGCTACAAGGAGGTCTTCCAGTCCAAATACGGCATCTCTCTGGGCTTCATGTCCTTCTTCGTGAAGGCGGCCGTGGACGCGCTCAAGGCGCTGCCCCAGGTCAACGCCCAGATCCAGGGGGACGAGATCGTCCAGAACCACTACTACGACATTGGCGTGGCCGTCAGCTCAGAGAAGGGGCTGGTGGTGCCCGTGGTGCGCGATGCCGACCGGCTCAGCTTCGCCGAGGTGGAGCTGGCCATCGCGGCGCTCGCCAAGCGGGTGCGCGAGCGGACCATCACCCTGGGCGAGCTCTCCGGCGGCGTCTTTACCGTCTCCAACGGCGGCATCTACGGGAACCTGCTCTCCACCCCAATCCTGAACCCGCCCCAGAGCGCCATCCTGGGCATGCACGCCATCAAGAAGCGACCCGTCGTGGTGAACGACGCCATCGTCATCCGCCCCATGATGTACCTGGCCGTCTCCTACGACCACCGCATCGTGGACGGCCGCGAGGCCGTCTCCTTCCTCAAACGGGTCGTCCAGTGCATCGAAAACCCCGAACGCCTGATGCTGGAGATCTGAGCCGGGCGCAACGGCAGGAGAAAAAAGGGATTGAACCACAGAGGCACAGAGACACAGAGCGAACAGTGGCGGGTCCGCGGGAAGGCCTTCGCGGGAACTGGCAGAGAGCAGACGGGTCCATTCACCACAGCGCAAGAAAGCCAGACCCGCGGGAGGACTTTGGGGAATCTCGGGAGGGCGAAGGAACCTGAACCTCCATCGCCTTCATTGTTCTCTGTGCCTCTGTGGTGAGTCTCCATAACCAAGGAGCGGCGTGATGGAAACCTATGACGTGATCATCATCGGAGCGGGGCCGGGGGGGTACGTCTGCGCGATCCGCGCGGGGCAGTTGGGGCTCAAGGCGGCCCTCGTGGAGAAGGACTCGGCCCTCGGCGGCACCTGCCTGAACGTGGGCTGCATCCCCTCCAAGGCCCTGCTCGAATCCAGCGAGCTCTTCCACCAGGCGCGCCACGGCCTCTCTGTGCACGGCATCGAGCCCGCCTCGGTGAAGCTCAACCTGCCTCAGATGATGGCCCGCAAGGGCTCCATCGTGAAGGAGCTCACCGACGGCATTGCCCTCCTGATGAAGAAGAACAAGGTGACGGTGATCAAGGGGACGGGCATCCTCAAGGCCCCGGGCCGCGTGGCGGTGCAGGACGCCGAGGGCGAGAGGGAGATCGCCGCCAAGGCGGTGGTGCTGGCCACGGGCAGCGTGCCGGTGCAGCTCCCCTTCCTCCCCTTCGACGGGGTGCGCGTGGTCACCTCCACCGAGGCCCTCGCCTTCGACCAGGTGCCCCAGAGCCTCGTGGTCATCGGTGCCGGGGCCATCGGCCTGGAGATGGGCAGCGTTTGGAACCGGCTGGGGGCCAAGGTAACGGTCATCGAGCTCCTTCCCCGCGTGGCCCCCTTCGCCGACGCCCAGATGTCCACGCTCTTAGAGCGCGCCCTCAAGGCCCAGGGCATGGTCTTCAAGCTCAACTGCAAGGTGAGCGGCGCCGCGGCCGAGGGCGAGAAGGTCACCGTGAACTTCCAGAACGACAAGGGCGAGGCCGAAAGCGTGGCCTGCGACCGGCTCCTCGTGGCCGTCGGACGTAAACCCAACAGCATCGCGGCGGGCATCCGAGAGGCCGGCGTGGAGCTGGCGGAGGCCGGCCGCGTGAAGGTGGACGGGCGTTTCCAGACCAACCTGCCCGGCGTCTACGCCATCGGCGACCTCATCCGAGGCCCCATGCTCGCCCACAAGGCCATGGAGGAGGGGGTGGCCCTCGCCGAGATCCTCGCCGGCAAACCCGGCCACGTCAACTACGACGCCGTCCCCAACGTGGTCTACACCCATCCCGAACTGGCCTGCGCCGGCCTCACCGAGGAGCAGTGCAAAGAGCAGGGGATCCCCGTGAGGACCGGCAAGTTCTACTTCAAGGCCAACGGCCGGGCCAAGAGCCTCGGGAGCGAGGAGGGCATGACCAAGGTCATCGCCCACGCCGAGACCGACAAGCTTCTCGGCGTTCACATCGTGGGGCCGCGCGCCTCCGACATGATCGCCGAAGCCGTGGCCGTCATGGAGTTCGGCGGCAGCGCCGAAGACATCGGCCGCACCTGCCACGCCCATCCGACCTTATCGGAGGTTCTCAAGGAGGCCGCCCTCAACGTCGACAAGAGAGCCATCCACGGCTAAGAGCGGGCGTGGCAGGCCGAAGGGGAGCTTGGGGCTCGTGGAGGCTTCTTGAGGCTGGACGGCCGAACCCCTTCCTCGCTTCCCGGCCTCTTCCCTCGCCTAATTCCTCCTTTTCTTCCCGTGCTAGCATGGCCTCTCGGCGGGCGGGAGGTGCCGCCGCTTTGACGATGGGGTGAGACGATGCGGAAGAGAATATTGCTCCTGTCGGTCCTGCTGGGGGCGTACGCCGCGCGGCCGGCTTCCGGCTGTACGAACATCCTGGTGACGAAGGGGGCCTCGAAGGACGGATCGACGATCATCACCTACTCGGTGGACGGCGAGTTCCACCCAATCCTGCGGGCCATTCCGGCGGAGGACCACAAGCCGGGCGAGATGCTGGAGATCAGGGACTGGCACGGCGTCCTCAGGGCGACGATCCCCCAGGTGCCGCACACCTACGCCGTGTGCGGGATCATGAACGAGCACCAGCTCGCCATCGGCGAGACCACCTTCGACGGCCGCCTGGAGCTGCACGACAAGCGCGAGGGCATCCCCTACTGGCCGCTCATGGAGATCACGCTCCAGAGAGCCCGAACGGCGCGCGAGGCCATCGCCGTCATGACGGACCTCGTGACGAAGTACGGCTACGGCTCCACGGGCGAAACCTTCTCCATCGCCGACCCGAACGAAGCCTGGATCCTGGAGATGATCGGGCGCGGAGACGGTGTGAAGGGTGCCCTCTGGGTCGCGGAGCGGGTACCGGACGGCATGATCTGCGCCCATGCCAACAAGTCGCGGATCGGTACCTTCCCGTTGCACAACCCCGCGAACTGCCTCTACTCGCCCGATGTCATCTCTTTCGCCATCGCCCATGGGTATTACAACCCCAAGACCGACGGCCCCTTCCGCTTCTGCCACGCCTACTGCCCTTCAACGCCCGAGAAGCTGCGCTACACCTCCACGCGGGTCTGGTCCATCTTCCGGCGCGCCGCGCCCTCGCTTCAACTCTCCATGGACCGCAACCGCGGCGTGGCCGGCGCCAAGCCCTACCCGCTCTGGATCAAGGCCGACCAGAAGCTCTCCGTGCAGGACGTGATGGCGCTCATGCGCGACCACTACGAGGGGACGCCGCTGGACATGACGAAGGGGATCGACGCGGGTCCCTTCGGCTCGCCCATGCGGGATCGGCCCATCACCTTCACGCTGGACGGGCAGACCTACGCTTGGGAGCGGCCCATCTCCACCCAGCAGACGGGCTGCTCCTACGTGGCCCAGATGCGCTCTTTTCTGCCCGATCCCGTGGGCGGGGTGTTGTGGTACGGCGTGGACGACACCTACACGAGCTGCTACTTCCCTCTCTACGCGGGCATCTCGGCCGTGCCCCCCTCCTTCGCGCGCGGGAGCCTGCACCGCTTCTCGTGGGATTCGGCCTGGTGGGTTTTCAACCTCGTGGCCAACTACGCCCAGCTCAAGTACTCCAGCATGGTCAAGGACATTGTCAAAGTGCAGCGGGAGCTCGAGGGGAACTTCTTCGCCCTCCAGCCGGCCGTCGAGAAGACGGCGCTGGACATGATGAAGAGCGACCCCGCACGGGCAAAGCGGTTCCTCACCGACTACAGCGTGGGCGCCGGCGAGGAGGTCTTCGCGCGGTGGCAAGAGCTGGCGGCGCACCTCTTCACGAAGTACAACGATGGCTACGTGCAGGACGACAAGGGCGAGCCGCAGGAGCTGGGCTACCCCGAGGAGTGGCTGCGCGAGGTCGTCAAGGAGCGGCCCGAGCAGTTCAAGCTGCCCGCGCAGAGCAGCACCCAGAGTCCGAAGAGTTATTGAGCCCTCCGATAGGGGCCGTTTCTCATGGAGAGCGAGCGACAGCGAGCCACAACGCGCGAAGCCGGCTTCACGCCGGCTGGAGCGCACCCACGCCCCGAGGAGTTCAGTGGAGCGAGACGAAGGCGAGCGGAGCGCCAAGACCCCAATCCCGCGATGGGAGGCGAAATGGCGATGCCATCCCTATGGATCTTGGTGATCGGCATGACTGCCCAATCGCCTGCCAAGGGCTGGGGGTTCTTTCCGGCCCTTTGACAAGCAAACAAAAACTGGGCGCGGCACCCCGCGCCCAGTTCCTGGAAATGAAGTCGGAAAAATCCCGTCAGCGGCGCTTGGGCGGCTTATGCCCACCGTAGTGGACCGCCGGCGCCTGCCGTACTTGGGGACGGGAGGGGGAAGGGTGGTAACTGGGCCGCCCGTAATTCGCCGGAGGACGGTACGCCGGGGCGTGATAGGCTGGCGGGCGGTAAGTCGGCGGCCGGTACGCCGGTGCATGATAGGCCGGTGGCCGGTACGCGGGGCGGTTGTAGGTCGGCCGCGAGTACCCTTCCGGGCCATGAGCCACGGGGCGGTTGTACGCTGGGCGCGAATAGCCCGTTGGGCCGTGTACCTCTGGACGGCTATAGCTGCGCCCCGCGTTGTAACCCGTCGGGCCGTGTACCGCTCGACTGCTGGTACCCGGCGACCTGTAGCCCGTGGGGCCATGCACCGCGGCGCGGTTGACACCGCGCTCCGGATAACCCGCAGGGCCGTGCATCCCGGCTCGGCCGGCGTCGCGAGCCGTGTAGCCCGCCGGGCCGTGAATCGCGGGAAGAGCTGCGCCCCGCTTCTCCAAGCCAGCGGGGCCGCGCACGCCGGTTCGCTCTATAGCGCGGGGTTGAAAGCCGCCAGGCCTGGCGCTGATCCCGTGGACTTGGCCGTAGCTCCTCCCGCCGTAGGGTGCACCGATTCCACCCCGGACGTAGCTCGCCCTCGCCACCCGAGGGGACCAGGCCTGGGGACCGAGGCGGCCGTGCCAGTATCCGCCGCGGTAGTAAGGGGTGTTGTGGTAGATGGCGTTGTTCACGATGACGGTGTTGTTCACAAAGACGGTTCTGCTGCCCCAGTCGCACCCGCCGAACAGCACGTTGCCCACGGCGAAGCCGAGACCCCACGCGAAGCCGTTGACGAAGGAATAGCCGGGCCACGGAGCCCACACGCCGGGGTAGTAGTAGGTGGGGTAGCTCCAGAGAGGCCCGTAGACCACCGCGGGCTGGTAGGCCGGGACGTAGATCACGTCTGGCGTGTAGGGCTCGATCACGATGTCTGGGCCCTGGACGATGACGCGTTGTTGCGGGGTGGTCTGAAGATAGCCGTTCCGGTAGGCCGCGGCGCGCAAGGTCTGTATGGCGTTCATCACGTCGGCCCGCTGGTTCAGGAAGGCGTTGCCCAGATCGGTGGTCCAGGTAATGTTCTGCGCCATTCTGTCCAGAACGCTGGGGAACTTGCACAGCGCGATGATGCTGGGGTCCCAGGTGGCCGTCGCCAGGGCGTCATCCAGCGCGCTTCCCGTGAGGTTGGGGTTGGCCTGGAGCCACTGATCGGCCTGGGTGACCTGGTCCGGGAAGGTAGCGGCCATCAGGACCTGGCTCATGAGCGCGTCGGGGTAGAGCGCGATGGGGGCCACCATCTGGTCAATCTGGCCGGATGAATACAGGCTCCCTTGCGCGTGGAGCGACAGCCCCCCTGCCATAAGGGCACAGGCAAGCAGGGTAGAAACTAAAAATCGCGGGGTTCTCATGTTCGGTTCTCCTTTCCGGCCACCCTCTCACGCGTTAGGCCTCGCTTTAGAGCCTGCAATCATCATGCCTAGCTCCGAAGGAACTAGAAAAATCCTAAGGCACTTTCGCCGGAATGCAAGCCTTGCAACGAGTTGGGTCACTCTGGCACGGGGTCGAATGGACGGGCGAGGAGGTCACCCCCCTGTCCGGCATCCCGGACTTTCCACCCCGGCCGCCCCTTTCCTGCCGGGGCATCGTCCAACTGGCGAATGGAGAAAGGCAAACCACGGAGACGCAGAGGCACAGAGGATTGGAGATCGGGAGAAAGAGCCCTCCTCGGCCCCTCCACCCTCAAGCCATCCATCCCATCATCCATCATCCATCATCCACCATCTATCTATCATCCATCATCCAGACGGGCGGTTGCATCGCCTGCCCCCCTTGGGGCAGACTGGGCCGGCTAGGAGAGCTGCCCGTGCCGGTCGCGCCCCCCTCCAGTCAGCCGCCGCCTTGGCGGACCGCCTACGAACTCCTGCCCAAGGTGTCGCGCACCTTCGCACTGGGCATCGCCGGGCTGAAGGAGCCGCTTCGCGGTTCGGTCTGCGTGGCCTACCTCCTCTGCCGCATCCTGGACACGGTGGAGGACGCTCCGGGCCTGAGCGCCGCCGAGCGCTGGGCGCTGATGGAGCCCCTCCTCTCGTGCCTGGAGAGCGGCGGAACGCCGCCGCCAGCCTGGAGCGCCCGGCTCATCGCCCGGCTCGAGAGCCGCGCCGCGCCGGCCGACCTTGCGCTGCTGAAGCACAGCGGCGACGTGCTCCTCTGCTACTCGGCGTGCGGAGAGATGGACCGCCTGAGCATGGCGCGCTGGGTCACGGAGATGGGGAAGGGGATGGTGGCCTGGAGCGAGCGCATGGGCGAGGAGCCCGGCGCCGTCAAGACGCTCCCCTCCCCCGCCGATCTGGACCGCTATTGCTACTACATCGCCGGAACGGTGGGGTACCTCCTGACGGACCTCTTCTACATCCACGCGCCATCCGTAGACAAGGCGCTCTTCTTCCGGCTCGAACAGGACGCCGAATCCTTCGGCCTGGGGCTCCAGAAGGTCAACATCCTGAAGGACCTGGCGGATGACTACCACCGAGGGTGGTGCTTCCTGCCGACCTCCCTGCTGCAATCGGAGGGGCTCACCCCTTCCGACCTCGCCGAACCTTCCCAGGGTCTCGCCCTCTACCGGGCCGCCCTGCCCCTTCTCCGGAGCACCTGCGGACACCTAGAGCGGGCCTGGCGGTACCTTACTCGTATCCCCTTGGAGGAGAGGGAGATCCGGCTCTTTCTGGCGCAGAGCCTCTTCTTTGCGGTGCGGACCCTCGCCATGGTGGCCCAGGATCCGCTCCGTCTGGCGGCGCCGGAGAAACTGAAGATCTCCCGAATGGAAGTGGCCGGGCTGGTGGCCTCGCTCGCCCTCAAAATCTCCAACCCCGATGCCCTGGCGGAGTACTTCGCCGAGTGCTCCGCACCGCTGGCGAAGTTCGGATCGTGAGGGGTGAGGAGTGAAAGAATGGACCGCCGGGAGTCGTGAGATGGGATGAGGAGGCCGGCCTCCTCATAGAGGGACGCGTGGGAGGTCTCTCCAGAGGCCGATGCGCCGTGCCGCCTCCGCCCATCGCGCTCTGAAGAGCGCTCCTACGTTGGTCTTGGGTGGAGTGTGCGGGGATGGACGCGAAGAGGAAAGCGGAGAGCAGGCCGCCCACCGAGTTTTCCCAATTCCCAATTCACCAATACTTTTCCAGATGCACCTGGCCGGGTTCGCGGGTGGTATGCTCTCGGAAACCCCTCTCGGCGAGTAGTTTGAGCATGCCCTCGATCATGAGGGGGTTGCCGCATAGGAAGACGTGGGTGTCGGAGGGATCGGGCTGGAATCCGAGCGACTCCCGTGTGTCCCCTCCGTCCAGGTTTTCGTGGATGAAGCCCGTGCGCCCCCTCCAGGGCACCGACTCCTCCTCGGGATCACTGACGATGGGCACGTAGGCGAAACGCGGGCAGAGGCGGCGCATGGTCTGAAGCTCGGCGTGATAGCCGAGATCCCAGGAGTGCCGGGCGCCGTGGACCACCGCCACCTTCGCCTGGTGGATCTCCGAGAGGTGGGTTCTGAGCATGCTCATGTAGGGGGCGATGCCCGTTCCGGTGGCGATGAGCAGGATGTTCTGGCCCTCGGGCACCTGGTCCATGGTGAACATCCCCACCACTTTCGGTGAGAGCCATAGGGCATCGCCCGGTCCCAGCGCGAAGAGGCGGGGCGTCAGGGCGCCGGAGCGCACCAGGGTGATGTAGAACTCCACGTACTCGCTCTCCACGGAGGAGGAGGCGATGGAGTAGGCCCTGCGGATGAGCTTGGCGGGGTCGGCCGGGGGCTCCTCGGAATCGGTGAAGGGAGCCCGGCGCGCCGAGCCGAGCAGGCCCAGCACGGTGTATTGGCCGGCCTTGAAAGGGGGCAGCGACCACCCCGTTGGGGCCACCCTCAGGATCATGAGGCCCGAGGCCACGTCCACCCGCTGCGCCACCACAGCATTGTATTCCGTGATTGACATCCGGCTCCCCCTCTCCGGCAGGCGCCGCCGGCCTTGCGGCGGCCGCGATCAGTGCCGCTTGGGCCTCCTCTTTTTCGGGCGCTCTCTCTTCTCGATATGGCGGAGCGGCCGTTGCGTCTCCACCTCCACCTCCACCAGCTCCTCGGCTCGGACCGTGTGGAAGGAGAGGAGCACCAGGTGCTCGTTCCCCACCTCGAAGGCATGCGGCGTCCCTTCGGGGATCACCAGGACGGAGAGTTCCGGGAAGGCCGGATCGAAGGGCTGCAGATAGAAGCTCTTGCCGCCCACGTGTCCCGTCCCTCCGCCCGCAATGACCGAGGTGTATTGCACCGAGTTGGGATGCTGGTGGGCCGGCGTCAGGGTCTGGGGCTTGAGGACGAAGAGCCACGCGCTCTCGATGCCGGGCGGGAGCCGGTCACCCACCGTCTCCTCCGGAAGGGGCGCCCCTTCGAAGACCGCGCTGCCCTTCGAGAGCCTCTCCGTGAGTTCCTGCACCAGGGTCTTGACGGGCGTCGTGTAGCGCCAGCCGTCCACCAGTGCCGCCAGCTTCGCGATGCGGAAGGAGGTCATGAGCTTCATGGCCCGCCGGTTCCAACGGTCCGGCGGGCACCCTCAGCGACGTAGTATACACGATTCGCCGGGAGCTAAGGCCGAAAGCCGAAAGAAGGAATCACCACAGAGACACAAAGACACAGAGGGAGAAGGATTTTGGAGAAAGGCGTCCACCCTATCTGCCTTCGTTCCCGCTCCCCGGTTCCGCTCTCGCTTCATGCGCCCTGCGCCACTGAGCAGCGAGTGGCGAGCAAGAAAAAGGAAAAGGGGAAAGGGAGCTGGAGGCCGGAAACAGTAATGAGGTGATGAGGACATGAGGTGAGCTGGCACTCTTTCTGAATTTCCATTTCCGGATTCCGGGTTTTCTCTGTGCCTCTGCGCCTCTGTGGTGAGTCATTCCCCATTTCGCCCCGTCCCTTCTACCTTCCTGTTTCCATCCTTACGGCTTCCCTCGTAGAGCTCGAAGACGAGCAGGCGGCACTCCATGGGGCCGTTGAAGAGCGGAATCCTGCGCGAGGGGTGGAGGCCGACGCGCTTGGCGAGCGCCGTGTTTCCCGTCAGGACGGCGGCCCTCCAGCCGGCGAAGCGCTGCTTCAGAACGTCCCCGAGGCCTTGGTAGAGGGGCGCGAGGTCTTCGCCGGCCCCCGCGTGGTCGCCGTAGGGAGGATTGGTGATCAGGAGGCCCGGCCCCTCTGGCGGACGGAACCTCGAGAGGCCGGCTCGCCGAAACTGGACCCATCCGCCCACGCCGGCGGCCTCGGCGTTGGCCTCCGCCGCCCGGATGGCTGACGCGTCGGCATCGCCGCCCGCGATGGGCGCGGGCGCGGGACGGACGCGGGAGCGCGCCTCCTCCACCTGCCGCTTCCAGATCCTCTCCTCGAAGCCGGCCCAGCGCTGGAAGCCGAAGGGCCGCTTTCTCAGCAGGCCGGGGGCTGTCCGGGTGGCGATGAGGGCGGCCTCCACGCAGATCGTCCCGGAGCCGCAGAAGGGGTCGGCGAAGGGAGCGCTCCCGTCGTAGCCCATGAGCAGCAGCATGCCGGCCGCGAGGGTCTCGTTGAGGGGGGCCGCCACCGAGCGCTCCCGGTAGCCGCGCTTGTGGAGCGGCCCGCCCGAGGAGTCGAGGCTGACGGTGCAGGTTCCGCCCGCCAGGTGAACCACGACCTGCACGTCGGGGTTCCGCCGGTCCACGTCGGGCCGGCTGCCGAGCCTCTCCCTCAAGGCGTCGGCCACGGCATCCTTGACCTTGAGGGCCGCGTAGCCCGAATGGGTGATGGCCGAATCCCGCACGCTGGCCTCCACGGCGAAGGTCCGCCCCGCCGAAAGGGCGCGGTGCCAGGGCAGCGCCAGCGCACCCGCGTACAGGTCCTCGCCGCTCTTCACCTCGAAGGAGCCCAGAGGCAGCAGCACCCGCCGCGCGGCCCTCAGCCAGAGGTTGGCCCGGTACGCGTCGGCCATGCTCCCGCTGAAGCCGACCACCCCCGGTCCGGCCTCTTCTGGCTTCAGGCCCAATCCGCGCAGCTCTTCCCGAACCACCCCTTCCAGCCCCTTGGCCACCGTCACGAGGATCTGCATGGCGCCTCCTGCCGACATGGTACAGTCCAACAGGCGGCATGAACAGGACGGGAAAAGGCCCCCGCTCCCTGGGCAGGTGCTGTGCGGATCATTATTATTTGCTCCACCATTTCGCTTTCCACCGCAGGCTTGGGCAAAAAAAGCCCCCGGACCGGCCGGGGGCGCCACGGAGAAAAATGAACAAGGGGTCTTGCATGGTTTCCCCGGGAGGTCTGGTACCGGCGCCCCTTCCTTGGCCGGCCCGGGCGCTCCCGGGGGACGAAACCCAACCCGCCTCAGCCCAGCTGGTGCCGGACCGAGAGGGCAATCTTGTAGAACACCGTGATCATGAGCATGCCGATGGCCCAGATGGAGGCCACGATGGTGATCTCGGGCAGCGTCGGTACGTAGCTCGTGACGGTCTCCAGCGGCGAGGGCACGAAGCCGCCGATGATGAGGCCGATGCCCTTGTCGATCCAGAGCGACAGGAACACGATGACGCAGGTGAAGGCCAGCAGCTTCTCGTTCTTGCGGTAGCGGGGCACGATGAGCAGGACGAGCGAGAGGAGCGCGAAGGTCACGGAGGTCCACATCCACGGCACCAACTCCGTGTTGCCGTCCAGGCCCACGAAGAGAAATTTCAGGTGGGAAGCGTCCGCGGGGATGTTGCTGTAGAGCGAGGTGAAGACCTCCATCAGCACGAAGAAGACGTTGATGAGCATGGCGTAGGTCACGATGAGCGCCAGTTTCTGAATCGCCTCGGAGCCCGCGTCGAACTTGGTGAGCTTGCGGATCACCATGGCCAGCAGGATGAGCAGCGAAGGGCCCGCTGCAAAAGCGGAGGCCAGGAACCTGGGGGCCAGGATGGCGGTCAGCCAGAAGGCGCGGCCGGGAAGGCCGTTGTAGAGGAAGGCCGTGACGGTGTGGATGGAGACGGCCCACGGGATCGAGAGGAGGATGATCGGCTTGATCCAGTGCGGCGGCGCCACCCCCTCCCGCTCCGACTCCAGCATGACGTAGGAGATGAGGGCGTTCAGAAACAGGTAGCCAGAAAGGGAGACCATGTCCCAGAACATCATGGAGTGGGGCGTCGGGTGGAGTATCACGTTGAGGACCCGCATGGGCTGGCCCATGTCCACGAAGATGAAGAGCATGCACATGGTCACCGCGGAGACCGCCAGGAACTCGCCCAGGATCGTGATCTTGCCGAAGGCTTTGTAGTTGTGGAGGTAGTAGGGCAGGACCACCATGACGGCAGAGGCCGCCACGCCCACGAAGAAGGTGAACTGGGCGATGTAGAGCCCCCAGCTCACGTCCCGGCTCATCCCCGTGATGCCGAGCCCCACTTGAAGCTGCAAGAGGTAACAGAGGAAGCCGGCGAGGATGACGGCGAGCAGGCACCCCACCCAAATCCAGTATCTCCGGCTTCCGACGACCGCTTTCTCGAGCATGAACATAGCCGGCTCCTCACACCAGATAGTAGACTTCGGGCTGGGTGCCCAGCTCGGGGTTCCGCCGGATGCTGAAGCGGGCCTTGAGCAGCTGCCGGACCTCCGAGTCGGGATCGTCCAGGTTGCCGAACACCATGGCCTTGGCCTCGCAGGCCTCCACGCAGGCCGGCCCCTCTCCCCTGGCCAGCCGCTCCTCGCAGAAGGTGCACTTCTCGACAACGCCCTTGGTGCGCGTGGGGAAGTCGGGGTCGAGGTGGGCGATGTGGGGGCGCGGGTCGAGCCAGTTGAAGCTGCGGGAGCCGTAGGGGCAGGCGGCCATGCAGTAGCGGCAGCCGATGCAGCGGTGCCAGTCCATCATGACGATGCCGTCTTCCCGCCTGAAGGTCGCCTGGGTGGGGCAGACGCGCACGCACGGAGGGTTGTTGCAGTGGTTGCACATGAGGATGAAGGGCTTGTCCTTGTACTGCTCGATGGTGTACTCGTCCTCCTGCTCCGGAAAGGCGTCCTTGAAGGGCTCCTTCCAGATCCACTTGACGACGTGCTTGGGGTTCTTGAAGTCGGGAATGTTGTGCACCTTGTCGCACGCCGCGATGCAGGCGGTGCAGCCCTTGTCCTTGAGGCATTTGGCCGGGTCGATGACCATGGCCCACCGCGTGTTGGCCAGGGATCCGCCCTGCTTGGGCTGGGAACCGCTGGCGAGGGCGTCTACGGAAGCCTTTCCGGCCAGGACCAGCGCAGAGGCGCCAGCGGCGACGCCGAGGAATTTTCTTCTGTCTATGCTCATCCTCTGCTCCTCTGGGCTAGCGCGGGATCGATGTGGCACTCCCAGCAGTAGGGCGCGACTCCCGCATAGGTGTGGCAGCGGTCACAGAACTCCTCTTTGTTGGTGTGGCACTTCAGGCAGGTCCCCGTGAGGCGCATGTCGTAGGTCTTGCCGTCGAAGGCCTTGTAGGTGAGCCGGTCCTGCCGGACCACCTGGTCCCGCCAGGAGAGGAGAAGGTCCATGTGCGAGGTGCGCATGTACTCCAGGGGCGCCACGCAGTCCTTCTCGGCCGTGGGCAGCTTGGGGTCGGGCCCCTTGCTCGTGGTCCCCGCCGCCAGGTCGTACCAGACGGGGAAGGTGATGAGCACCAGGAAGAACACGAGGCCCGCGAAGATCAAGCCTTTGTCACGCATGGGCCTTCACCTCCTTCGCAGGGAAGGGCGTGCCTCTGAGGTCCGCGGTGCGCTCCTTCTCGCCCTTCATGACGAGGGCGTTGCCAACGAGCTCGTGGATGCCGCCCACCTCCACGCCGCCGACCCAGTAGTCCACCACCGCGGGCAGAGTCGCCTTGTCGATGGCGCAGATGGTGGTCAGGAGGTTGACGCCGTGCTTCTCCTTGACGTACTTGACGGCGTTTCCCCGAGGCATACCGCCGCGCATCCGCATCTCCATGTTCTCGTCGGTGCCCAGCCCGGCCCCCGAACCGCAGCAGAAGGTCTGCTCGCGGATGGTGTTTTCGGGCATCTCATAGAAGTGGTTGCAGACGCTATTGATCACGTACCGGGGTTCCTCCAGCAGGCCCATGCCGCGAGCCACGTTGCAGGGGTCGTGGTGGGTCACCCTCCAGTGGTCGTTACGGCTCTTGTCCAGCTTGAGCTTGCCGTTATGGATGAGGTCCGCCGTGAACTCCATGATGTGGGTCATCTTCGTGGACTTGGCGTTTTCGAAGCGGGTGCCGGTGATGGGCGAGACGGGAACCTCCAAAAAGTCGGGCGGCCCGTTGAGCGTGTTCATGTACTGGTGGGCGACGCGCCACATGTGGCCGCACTCCCCGCCGAGGATCCACTTGACCTTGAGCCGCTTGGCCTCCTCGTAGATCTTGGCGTTGAGCCGCTTCATCATCTCGTGCGAGGTGAAGAGGCCGAAGTTGCCGCCCTCGCCCGCGAAGGCACTCATGGTGTAGTCCAGTCCGATCTCATGGAAGAGCATGAGGTAACCCAGAAGCGTGTAGTAGTGGGGCGAGGCGAAATAGTCGGCGGAGGGCATCACGAAGAGAATCTCGGCGCCCTTTTTCATGATGGGCGCCTCCACCCGGATGCCCGTGATGTCCTCGATCTCGTCCACCGCGAAGTCGATGGAATCCTTGAAACCGTGGGGCTGGATGCCCAAGTGGTTGCCCGTGCGAAAGCAGTTGGCCACGGGCTCGATCACCCAGTTGATGTTGCAGCCGATGAGGTTCAGGAGCTCCCGGCCGATGATCGTAATCTCCGCCTGGTCGATGCCGTAGGGGCAGAAGACCGAGCACCGGCGGCACTCGGTGCACTGGTAGAAGTAGTAGAACCACTCCTTGATGACCTCTTCCGTGAGCTCTCGGCCGCCCGCCAGCGGCCCGAACATCTTTCCGGCCGGCGTGAAGTAGCGCCTGTAGATGGAACGGATGAGCTCGGCCCTCAGGACGGGCATGTTCTTGGGATCGCCCGAACCCACGTAGAAGTGGCATTTGTCGGCGCACGCGCCGCAGCGCACGCAGATGTCCATGAAGAGCCGGAAGGAGCGGTACTTCTCCAGGCGCTCCTTCATGCCGTCCAGGATGATCTGCTTCCAGTTGGGGGGGAGCTTCCAATCGGCGTCGAAGGGCTGCCACTCGCGCGGATTGGGCATGCCCAGGTATTGGAGGTTCTTGGGCAGCGCGCTGTAGCAGTAAGTCCCCTTGCGGAATTCGACGTGGGGGTCCATCCAGCCCTTCTTCGGCGGATGGTAGTCGATCTTCGAGAGCTCTTCGGGCTTGGGTGTCTGTTCCGCCATGGCCTATTCCTTCTCCATCGGCAGCCCGGCCGCCTTGATCTTGTCGTGGAACTCCTCCTCCCACTCGGCGTAGGTGTGGACCTTGACGGGGTAGTTCCAGGGGTTCACGTGGCGCTTCATGCGGTTGTTGTTGGCGAGGTTCCGGGTGGGGCTCAGGAAGACCCCGGCGAAGTGCATGAGCTTGCTGAAAGGGAGGTAGGCGATCAGCAGACTGAGCAGGAAAAGGTGCACGAAGAAGAGGCCGCCCACCTGGGCGGGCACCGCCGGCGTGAAGGTCACGAGCCCCAGGGCGAGCTCCTTGACGGCCACAATGTCCGGCCGGAAAAAGTAGCGCATGAGCACGCCCGTCCCGGTGAGCCCCAGCAGCACAAACAGGGCGAAATAATCGGTGAATAGCGAGATGTACCGCACCTGCGGGTCGCGGAAACGGCGCCAGAGCAGGTAGGCTAGCGCCGCCAGAACGAACACGTCCGTGAGGTAGAGCACGGGCGCTCCGATCTGAAAGAAGCCGTCCGCGTCGCTCAGAAGATTGACGAAGGCCGGCACGGGCTGCATGAAGAAGCGCAGGTGGCGCAGGAAAATGATCAGGAATGACCAGTGGAACGCCAGGGCGGCGAGCCAGAGGTACTTATTCTCCCCGTAGACGAGCTGCGGGCCGCTTCTCAGTTCCGCCTTCGTGTTGCGGAAGAGTGAGCGGAACAAAAGGACTTCCAGTGCCATTCTCAGCGTCACGCCGAGGGCCGTGTAGGGGCTCTCCAGGTACCCGGCTTTTATCCACGGGAGCGTCTTCTGCTGCCCGCACGTCGTGGGGATACGGAATGGGACGGGCGAGAGAGCCCACCGCACCACCCGGTAGGCCACCCCGGCGAGGAAGGTGAGGATGGCCGCGTAGGGAATGATGACCCCGAATAGGGTCCGCAGGCCCTCCACGCTGCCCCCCGCGTAGGCGAGCGCGCCGAGCACCAGGACCACGATGAGCGATAGGAGAGCGTTCATCAATCATCACCTCGCTTCCCGCCCTTGTCTGTACCGTTTTCAGCCTCTGGGGTCCCCTCGGCCTCGGACGCAGCGGCCCCGTCCCATTCCAGCGGGACGCAGGCCGGGTGGGTCCTCTCGAGCCAATAGACCCTTCGTTTCATTTCGTCAAAGCGGATTCGGTTGAGTTGCTCCTTGCAGGCGGCGTAACAGTCGAAGCCCAGGAGCGCCGCTCGGTCGATCCGGTCATCGAGCTCGGCCAAGGCCTCCGGCAGGCCTGCGGCCTCCGGCGTCCCCAGCTCCTCGCGGACGGCCCGTTTGAGCAGGAAGACGAACCCCACGGCCTGGCCGGCGCCGAAGTCCTGCACGTTGCGGATCCGGATGATGGCATCCAGGTGGGGGCGCAGGCGCTCCTCGCCCGCCCCCTCAAGGAGTGCCTCGCAGAGCTTTTCGATCTCGGAGGAGATGGTCGCCCCTACGGGGTTGCGGAAGGGATCGCGCTCCGCGTTCAGAAAATGGACGGTCTGATCGGGGTAGGTTTCAAAAACCAGCTCGCGCCATCGGCGAGCAATGGCTCTCCCCCTGGCTTTCAGAGAAGGGTGCGGCACGGCCGCTCACCTCCAGTCATCTTCCGCGATACCGAACGCGCGCCGCCCGGGTTCCGGCGGCTCTCCCCTTGCGGGCCCCGGGCGGCGGCGGTCGGAAGGGCGGGGGAGGCGGAACGGGCGGCGTGGCGAGTCGTCGTGAAGCGATCCACCGCCGCCGCGAGCCCGCGTCTCCCCTCGCCGCACTAGTTCACACGCACCCCGTGGGTTTCGGCAGGCCAGCGAGTTTGCAGGCCCCCTTGGCCGGCCCCGATGGGAAGAGCTCGTAAACCTTGTTCAGCGGGAACCCGGTCTCCTTGCAAAGCTTGCGGATCATGGGGGCGATACCGAACTGGAGGTAGTAGTTCCGGAGATAATGGATCATCTTCCAGTGTTCCTCGGTCAATTCGGTGACGCCCTCGGTGAGGGCGAAGTCCTTGGCCACCTCTTCATTCCAGATGGAGGGGTCTTCCAGGAATCCGTCCTCGTCCACTTGGTAGGTGTGTCCGTTCAATTCGATTGTAGGCACTGTCTTGTCCTCCTGCCGGCATCCCGGCGACTGTCAGCCAAACAGCGGATGGCGGCACCGGCACCGGCGGGCGCCCCCCCGGGCGCGGCCCCGACCCTCGGGCGCCGCCGCCATCCGCACCCCCCTACACCATCTCGATGTATCCGCAGGGGCACTCCTCCGCGCACTTCTTGCAGCCGTTGCATACCTCCAGCTTGATCTTGTAGTGTTCGCCCTTGGGCAGTTTGACAAAGGCGTTGTTGGTGCAGTACATCCAGCAGGTCTCGCAGTCCATGCACATGCCGCAGGACATGCAGCGCTTCGCCTCGTCCAGGGCCTGCTGCTCGGTGAGCCCCTGCTCGATCTCCGTGTCCATGCCCCGCTGATCCACGGGCAGGTGCGGCCGCTCATTGCGTACCGCCTCCTTGTACCAGGAGAGCTTCACCTTGTCGGACTTGATGATTGGCGGCTGCTGGTGCTTTTGGAGGGTCTTTCCGCGGAAGCGGGCATCAATAGCCTCGGCCGCGAAACGCCCTTGGGAGACGGCAATGGTCACCAATCCCAGCTCCACGTCGTCGCCGCCGGAGTAGACACCGTCCTGCTGCGTGGTGCCCCACTCGTCCACCACGATCCACTCCTTGTCCTTCCGGAGCGACTCGAAGCCGTCGAAGGCGGGCTCCTGGCTGATGGCCGCCACGATGGCCGTGGCCTCCAGCTCGAACTCTGAACCCTCCTTGGGGACGGGCCGCCGGCGCCCGGAGGCGTCGGGCTCGCCCAGCTCCATGCGGATGCATTTCATGCCCACGGCCACGCCGTCCTTCACGAGGATCTCCACGGGCGCCGCGAGGTATTCGATCTTCACCCCCTCCTCGAGGGCGCCGTCGATCTCCGGCGCGATGGCCGGCATCTCGGTGCGGGTGCGCCGGTAGAGGATGGTCACGTCGGCGCCGAGGCGCTTGCTGATGCGGGCCGCATCGATGGCCGTGTCGCCGCCCCCGATGACGATAACCTTGCCCCCCACCTTCACCTCTTGGCCGCTGTTGACCCTGTTGAGGAACTCGGTGCCGGTGAAGACGTTGGGGGCATCCTCGCCGGGAACGCGCAGCTTGATGCCCTTGTGCGCGCCGATCCCCACGAAGACGGCCTGGTACTGCTTGTGGAGCTCCTCCAAGGACATATCCTTGCCGATCACGAAATTGCACTTGAGCTCGACGCCGAGGTCCAGGATCCTCTGGATCTCGGCGTCCAGAACATGGCGAGGCAGGCGGTACTTGGGGATACCGTAGCGGAGCATGCCGCCCGGTTCGCTGAAGGCCTCGAAGACCGTCACCGAATAGCCGCGCCGGGCCAGGTGATAGGCGCAGGAAAGCCCGGCCGGGCCGGCTCCCACCACCGCCACCTTCTCGGGATGCTTCTCTTCGGTCAGCTTCGTGGGCTTGATCCCCTTCTCCAAGGCGAAGTCGCCGAGGAACCGCTCGATGGCGTTGATCGCCACGGGGCCGTCTTTGTCTTTGCGATTGCAACCGGTTTCGCAGGGATGGGGGCACACGCGCCCGCAAGTGGCCGGGAAGGGGTTGTTCTCAAGGATCATTCGCCAGGCGATCTCGTAGGCCTGCTCGTTGGTCCGTCCGTAGGCCTCGGCCTGGGCGATGGTGGTGAGAACCCCGCGGATGTTGGTGCCGCTCGGGCAGTTTCCAATGCAGGGCGGCGTTTTCTCGATGTACTTCGGCCTGAGGGGGCTGATCTCACCACCGGAGGTCGGTCCCGCCTTGATGACCGGCTTCTTTTGCTCCTTGAATAGACCCATGGCCTCGTCCTTTCGTCGTGAAGAGTTAAGAGTCAAGAGTCAGGAGCGAATCCAACCTCTCCATCGATCGCCGGCGTCGCTCTTCGCCTCTTCTCCGCACCCTTTACCCTTTACTCTTTACTCCTCAGTGTCTTCATGCGTACGGATAGATCTTCCGCTTGAAGTCCTCGAGCTGCGACAGGAGACGGTCGTGCTTCTGCTCGTCCTCGATGAGATAGGTCAGGAGGTGGCGCTGCACGAAGAGGCGGGTGTTGCGGCGCGCCTTTTCCGCCAGCTCGATGGTCTCCTTCTCCATCTTCGCGTGCTCTTCGATCATGTCCCACACGTCCGCCAGCTCTTCGGGCGTCAGCGTGAAGGCCTCCTTCTCCAGGCTGTCGATGATCACTTGCTGGACCCGCTTGTGCATCGCCGAGTCCTGCCGGATGATCTCCATGACGAGCCGGATCAGGGGGTTCTTCGTCTTCTCCATGATGGCTGAGGTCTGGGAGACCGTGGCGGTCTCGATATCCTGCCACCGCTTCAGTGTGCTCAACAGTTCATCGAGGTTCTCTGCCGCTTTCTGGGTCATCCTCGGCCTCCTATCGTTCCTTCCATCCATCCATCGGGGGTGGCGGCGGGGCCGGGCCCCGCCGCCCTCGCTCATGCCGGCCTCATTCGGGCGCGGAGCCTTCCTTGTGGGGCAGGGTGATGAAGCTGCCACCGAAATAGCTGTAGACGCAGCGCCCCGAATCCATCAGGAGGCGGATGGCGTGCTTGCAGTCGTCCTTGCTGACCTCGGCCTCACCGTACTTGGCGATCATGGCCTTGGTGAGGTCTCCCGCCTTGAGGTTTTTCTTCCCCATGGTCTCTTTCACCATCTGGTACATCTCTTCGGCGAGCTGTTCCGTCGTAACGGCCATGTCAGCCTCCTAGAAACGGATGTGCGTGGACCGGGCGTAGGTGGTCCCGGCCAGGCGGAAATCGTCGATGTGGTACTTGGTGAAGGGGATGCCGGTCAGTTCGAAGAACCTCGGCCAGCCGATCCTCTCGATCCACTCGCCCATGCGCTCGAACTTCTTGGCGTTCTTGGCATAGACCTCGACGATGTTGACCACCGCGTCCACCACCCCCGGCCACCGCGGCGGCTCATTGGGGATGAAGGGGATGGCGAGCTTGGAAAACTTGGGCGCGCTGCGGGCGTTGCTCACCTTGCCGCCGACCCAGATGGAGACGCCGTCGTTCTCGGGGTCGTTGAGCGGCATGGCGGGGCAGACCGTGTAGCAGTTGGCGCAGAACATGCACTGCTCTTCCACGACCTCCACCGACTGCTTGCCGTCCACCGTCGCCGGGCGGATGGCGCCCGTGGGGCAGGAGGCGATGAGCGTCGGGACCTCGCAGACCTTGGGCAGGATGTCGTGCTTGATCTTCGGGGGCCTGCGGTGGACGCCCAGGATGGCGATGTCCGAGCAGTGGACGGCGCCGCACATATTGAGGCAGCAGGCCAGCGCGATGCGGAGCTTGGCCGGCAGGTCCTCGTGGGTGAACCGGTCGTAGAGGGCGTCCATGACGCTCTTCACGATGCCGGAGGCATCCGTGGCGGATGAGTGGCAGTGCACCCAGCCCTGCGTGTGGACGACGTTACTGATGGCGTTGTTGGTGCCGCCCACGGGGAACCCGAGGGCCAGGAGCTCCTTCTTCAGGGGCTCGATGTTCGCCGGGTTGTCCAGGAGGAATTCCACGTTATTGCGGCTGGTCCAGCGGAGGTACCCCCCGCAGTACTTCTCGGCCAGGTCCGCGAACTGCCGGATGGTGGTGGTACTGAGAAGCCGCGGGGAGGCGGCGCGCACGCTGTAGATCTTGTCCCCAGATTCGGCCACGTGGCAGAGCACGCCGGGAGCCAGGTTTTCGTGGTACTTCCACGAACCGTAATTTTTCTTGATGACGGGGTGGAGAAACTGTTCATAGTTCGGCGGCCCGATATCGGTAATCCTTTTCACAGGTTCTGCTGCCATCGTTCGGCTCCTTATCTCAAGGCGCCCCTTCTCACGGAGGGCGCCATCCATAACCACGCCCCGATTAAGCCTCGTCCTTGAAGTAGATGTAGGGGTTGTCCCTCGGCGCCGTGATCATCTCGGGAATCGGGTCGAGACCGATGGCGTCCAGGAAGTTGCCCATGCCGACGCGCTGGATGAGCTCACCGACGCGCTCGCGGTTCTTGCCGTACTCATCCCAGAAGTCCCAAACGCGGGAGACCAGCTCTTTGATGGTATCCATCAGCTCGTCGGCGGGGACGAAGGGCACCAGCACCGAGGAGAGCAGGGCGCCCTGGACGATGGGGGCCTTGGCGCCGATGAGCAGGGTGGCGCCGCGCTCCTTGCCGGGGGCCAGGGCCTTGGGCATGGCGTTGATGCAGTGCATGCAGCGCACGCACTCACGGTTGTTGATGGTCAGCTTCTTGCCGTCCCACTTCATGCACTTGGTCGGGCAGCGGCCGCAGACGTCCTCCTGGATGTCCAGCCCCTTGGCGGCGTAGGCGGCCACCTCGGCGTCGTTCTGCTGGATGTCGTCCTTCCAAGTCCCGATCACCGACAGGTCGGCGCGGGCGATGGAGGCCACGCAGTCGTTGGGACAACCGGAAAACTTGAACTTGAACTTGTAGGGGAAGGGCGGGCGGTGCAGCTCGTCCTGGTATTCGTGGGTGATGTCGTTGCACATTTTCAGGGTATCGTAGCAGGCCCACTCGCAGCGCGCCTTGCCTACGCAGGCCGAGGGGGTCCGCATGCAGGAGCCCGAACCGCCCAGGTCGAAGCCGGCCGCGGTGAGCTCCTTGAAGGTGGGCTCCAGCTCGTCGGTCTTGGTGCCCAGGAAGACGATGTCGCCCGTGGAGCCGTGCATGTTGGTGAGGCCCGAGCCGTGGCGGTCCCAGATGTCGCAGAGGGTCCTGAGTGCGTTGCTCGTGTAGAACCAACCCGACGGCTGGTTGATGCGCATGGTGTGGAAGTGCGCCACGTTCGGGAACTTCTCGGGCACGTCGCTGTATCGGCCGATGACGCCGCCGCCGTAGCCCATGACGCCCACGATGCCGCCGTGCTTCCAGTGGCCGACCTTCTCCTCATAGGAGAGCTCGAGTTGCCCGAGAAGGTCGTCGCAGACGGGGGAGACCTTCCTGGCCTTCTTGATCTCCTTCACGAAACTCGGCCAGGGCCCCTTCTCGAGCTCGTCCAAGAGCTTGGTTTGAACCTTTTCATCCGCCATATTCTGTCCTCCTGTCATGGCCTACGGCGTCCGGCCCCCCTCATCGAGTCCTTGGCCTCGGCCCTTTCCCGTGACTTGGTTTCGTCCTCTCCCCGTTCCCTGCTCTGTCTGTCTCCCTGTTTCTTGGTTCCCTTGTCTCTTGTCTCTATCTCTTTCCCGTGGCCGCCATGGCCACCGTCCGGTAGAGGAGGTGCGCGAACTTGGAGTAGGGCGCGTAGACGAACAGCGCGAAGATCAGCACGAGGTGCACAAAATAGGTGGTGTACATGGCCGTCACGGCCTCGCTGAGCCTGAGGACCTCGGAGAGGATGCCCGTGAGGACCACGCCCACGAGGGTGAGTAGGAAGAACCAATCGAAGTAGGTGGTGGACTTCCGTTTCTCCTCGTTCAGGACGCGATCCCCCAGCAGGATCAGGCCGCCCACCAGGATCACCACGGCGCAGGCGTTGGCGAAAAGCTTCAGGATCGATTCCACGGGCATGGCGGGGTCCCAAAAGGGAAGCGGCGTGTGCATGACGCCCGCCATGCTCCCGATGCCCACCACCGTGCCCATGAAGGCCAAGCCCGCGAAGCCCCAGAGGGTGAGCAGGTGCCCCCAGTAGCGGTTCTTCTCTTTGCCGCACTCCTTGAAGCGCTTGTGCGCCAGAATCTCAACGAAGGCCGGAATGAGCCCCGCTAGGATGGCACCGTCGGCCCCCGCACTCCGAAGCGCCTTTACGAACCGAGCCAGGCCCACGGCGAAGGCCAGCAGCACCAGGCCCGAGATCAGGAAGAAAAGGGGTTCGAGCACGTGTAGCGGAAAGACGTTGGCGAATTCCCTGGGCTCCGTAACCTCCTTCGGTCCCCAGAGGGCCAGCGCGCCGAAGACCAGGGCTCCGGGGACGAAGAGCAGGGGCCAGGTCTTGGGGTTGGCCACGGCGCGGCCCAAAAATCTCGGCGCGGCGAAGTGCTGGATGGCCTGGTTGCGCAGAGCCCCCATCACCTCGCCGGGCTTGGCACCCCGCGGACATCGGCTGGTGCAGTCGCCGCAGTTGTGGCAGAGCCAGATGGCTGGATCGGCGAGCAGCCGGTCCTTGAGCCCCCACTGGGCCTCGATCATCTGCTTGCGCGGGAAGGGCGACTCCTCGGGAGAGAGATTGCAGACCACGGAGCAGGTGGCGCACTGGTAGCACTTCTTGAGGTCGCCGCCCCCCGACTTCATGACCTCTTTGATGAACCCCACGTCCGGTTGAACCGTCATTGCCTCAGCCATGGACTTGGCTCCTTTTTCCCTGGTCCCCTGGTCACCTAGTCCCTTAGTCCCGATTCCTCAGAACCCCTTGTACGGGTTTGGCCCCATCTCCCTGATCCGGTCCATGAAGTCGTTGATGAGCACGGGGAGCTTGCCGTACTCGTTGATGGCGAGCTGGGTCACCTGGATCCGCTCGGACTCCAGTTGGAGCCGCGTGAGGGTCTCCTTCACGTTCTCCAAGCGCCGGTTGGCCAGCTCCGAACCCTTGGCAAAGTGGCACTGGTAATCGTCGCCGTACTTGCAGCCGATGAGCATGACGCCGTCAATGCCCCCTGAGAGGGCGTCGGCGATCCAGACGATGTTCATGGAGCCCAGGCACCGGAGCGGGATGACCCTCACGCTCGGGTCGTACTGGGCGTGGTTCATGCCCGCGATATCGAGGGCCGGATAGGCGTCGTTCTCGCACATGAAGACGAGCACGCGGGGCTTCTCCTCGTCCTCCTCGGGCACCTCGACGGCCTTGATCATGGAGGCGATCATGTCCACCGAGTAGTTCTTGAAGGAGATGATGCGCTCCGGGCAGGCGCCCATGCAGATGCCGCAGCGCCGGCAACGGTAAGGGTTTGGCTTGGGGGTCCCCTTGGCGTCCTCGTCGAGGGTGCCGAAGGGGCACTCCTCCGTGCACCGCTTGCACTGCGTGCAGCGCTGGAGGAAGAACTCGGGGAAGGAGAGGTCCCCCGCCCTGGGGTGCACGGCCTGGCCCTTGGAGGCGAGCTCCACCGACTGGATCGCCTTCATGGCGGCTCCCAGGGCGTCCTCCTCCGCGTGGGAGGAGTCCATCGGAGCCCGCACCGTACCCGCCGCGTAGATCCCCGTCCGCCGGGTCTCGTAGGGGAAGCAAATGAAGTGGGAGTCGGGGAAGCCGTAGCGCAGCACCGGAAGATCAGGGCCTTGGCGGTAGGTCAGGTGGAGGATTTCCGTGCCCTCGTGGTGCTTGAGCTCGGCGACCTTCTTCTCCGCCTCCTGGCGCTGCGTGTCCGATTCGTTTCGGAGCACCTTGGCCTCGGCGTCGTGGAGCTGCCGGATGGCCTCGCCGTCCGCCGAGTTGGGCACCATGCCCGTGGCCAGCACCACCATGTCCGCGGGGATCTGGACCGAGCCGCCGAGGAGGCTGTCCTTCACCTCGACGACGAGCCCGGCCTCGCCCTTGCGTACCGAGACCACCTCGCCCTTGGTGAGGAAGGTGGCAGGGTGGTTCTGGGCCTTGGCGTAGTACTTCTCGTACTGGCCCGGGGTGCGCATGTCCTTGTAGATGATGTAAGCCTTGGCGTCGGCGTTCTGCGCGTGCAGGTACTCGGCGTGCTTGAGCGTGGCCATGCAGCAGACCGAGGAGCAGTAAGGCAGGTGCTCCTTGTCCCGCGAGCCCGCGCACTGGATGAAGAGCACGCTCTGGGGCGGCTTGCCGTCCGAGGGGCGGAGGATGGTGCCCGAGGCCGCCATGCGCTCGAACTCCACGTTGGTCACCACGTCGGGGCTCAGGCCGTAGCCGAGGTGGCCCAGCTTGGTGGCGTCGTAAGGCTTCCAGCCCGTGGCCATGATGATGGAACCGACCCGGTAGCTCTTCGAGCTGCCCTCCACCTCCACGGTCACATCGAACATGCCCGGCTGGCCCTCCGTCTTGACGATGCGGGCGGAGGTCAGAACGGTGATCTTGGAGTGGTAGGTGACCGCCTGGATCTTCTCGGCCATACCGTCGGCCGAGAGCTCCGTGTAGGGCGGCCTCTGCGGGAAGCGGCTCTTCAGCGTGCCCACGAAACCGCCGAGCTGGGCCTGCTTCTCCACGAGGATCACCTCGTAGCCAGCCGCCGCCGATTCCAGGGCCGCCGTCATGCCCGCCACGCCGCCGCCCACCACCAGGATGGTCTTGGAGATGGCATCGGAGACCGGCGCCAGGGGCTCGCTCTTCTGGGCCTTGACGATGCCCATGCGGAGGTAGTCCTCCGCCATCATCTGCGTGTCCTCGTCCTTGGGCTTCTGGCACCAGGCCACGTGCTCGCGGAGGTTGACGCGCTCCATGACGATGGCCGTGGGATCGAAGGAGAAGGCCGCCGTCTTCACGCGGGGAGAGCAGGCGGCGATGACCACCGTGTTGACCGTCCCCTCCTCCACGTCCTTGCGGATCTGCGCCACGCCTTCGGCGCCGCAGAGGAAGGGGTGCACCCGGCAGACGGGCGCCTTGTACTCTTTCTGGGCCACCTTGGCGAGCTTCTCCATGTCCAGCGATTCGCCGAGAGAGCAGCCGCTGCAGAGGTAGACGCCGAGCTTCTTATCCATGGTGGGCGCTCCTTACGACACACTGGTAAGCCTTCAGGGCGGCGCCGGTGGCGTCCTGGACCGTAGCGGAGACCTCCTCGGGACGCCTCACGCACCCGGCTCCGTAGAGTCCCGTCTTGCCCTCGGGGACCGCGATGAAACGGAACTCGTCCAGGGTGAAGCCGGCGGGCAGGCCGTCGGTATTGGGAACGATGCCCGTGGCCAGGACCACCATGTTGAAGCGCCGCGTGATCTTCCTTCCGCCCAGCACGTCCTCAGCGGTGACCAGCAGGTCGTGCGTCACCGGGTCCTCTTCCACCTTGGCGACCTTTCCCTTCACGAGCTCCACCCCCCGCTCCTCGACGGCCTTGCGGTAGAAGTCCTCCAGCCGCCCCGGCGTGCGGATGTCGATGTAGAACACGGTGGCCTCGATAGAAGGGTCTTGGTCCTTCAGGTAGATGCTCTGCTTGAGCGAGGCCGAGCAGCAGACGGCCGAACAGTAGGGCAGGTGGTTCTCGTCCCGGGAGCCCGCGCACTGCACGAAGGCCACGGACTTGGGCTGGGCCTGATCCGAGGGCCTGAGGATCTTTCCGGCGGTGGGCCCGTTGGGGGCGGCGAGCCGCTCCATGATGACGTTGCTCACCACGTTGGGGAACCGCCCGAAGCCGAGGTTGTCGATCTTGCCGGCGTCGTAAGGTCTCCAACCCGTGGCGGCCACCACGCTGGCCACCTCAAAGACCTTCTCCTCCGGCTTCTGAGCCAGGTCCACGGCGCCGTAGGTGCAGGCCTCCGCGCACGCGGTGCAGCCCTCCTTGCAGGCCGCCCGGTCGATGGCGTAGGCCGCCGGGAAGGCCATGGAGTGAGGAAGGTAGGCCGCCTTCGTGGTGCAGAGTCCAAGGTTGTAGTCGTCGGGCCGCTCAGCCGGGCAGACCTCGGCACATTTGCCGCAGAGGGTGCACGCGTCGGTCACGAACCTGGGCGACACTTTGACGGTCGCCCGGTAATCACCGGGCGTGCCCGTCACCTCGGCCACCTCCGCCTGGGTAAGCACCGTGATCCGGGCGTTGTTCTTGATGCGCTTGAAGTTGATCTCCAGCCCGCAGGTCGGCGGACAGAGCTTGGGGAAGTACTGGTTGACCCGGGAGACGCGGCCGCCCAGGAAGGGGTCCTTCTCCACGAGGATGACGTCGCAGCCGGTCTCCGCCGCCTCGATGGCGGTGGTCATGCCCGCGATCCCCCCTCCGATCACCAGGATCCCTTTGCCGTTGGGACTCTCAGTCGCTGGTTGCATCATGCCTTTCCCTGCCTCTCCGAAGGCTCAACGGGCCGGGGGAGCCGCCGGTTCTTCCGCGCCGGCCGCCCTCCGCCTGGCCTCCATGACCGAATGGCGGACCCTCATGGTCTTATCACCGAACAGGCTGAACCGAAGCCACTGCATGGCGAAATCCAACAGCTCCTCATCGTCGGTTCGCAGGGCCTCGATCCTCGCCTCATCCACGTCGAAGTACTCGAGGAACCGGCTCTCGAAGACGAAGCGGCGGAAACGGTCCAGGTCGTAGCAGGCCATGTAGAGCATATCCAGCTGGGCCGGCGTGAGCGTCTCACCCTTCTTGGTCCATTCCGGGTGGAGCATGAGCGCCTTGAAGGAGGCGCCCATCATGTCGTACTCCTCGATGCCCTGGTCCCGGACCCACTCCCGCACGGACCAGCTTCGGCCTTCGCCGTGGCCTTTGCAGAGCTCCTCGCGGATCAGGAAGTGGAAGCCGTGCTCGTCGGGATTGGGGTTCTGCGGCTCCGCGGCACCCAGGGGATACATGCGGCACGCCCACGGACGGTTCCCGTAGACCGTGCATCCCTTCTCGCCCACGAAGGGGCAGCGCTTCTCCTCTCCCTCCATCTTCAGGAGGACCACGGGGAATTTCGGCTTCTCGGTGAAGCCGCTCAACGCGTGCTTCTCAAGAAATTCTGAGGAATCCATGCGCAGGGCGCGCGTCAATCTGAGGACGTCGTAGGGGGTCAGCACGATGGAGACGTCCCGGCAGCAACGGGTAAAGCAGGGGACGCCCGGCCGGCACTCGAAGGTGAACCGGTCGTCGGGTCCCATGCGGGGATAGTCTTTCAGGATCTTGTCTCGGGTAACGCCGTTTTCACTCATGGGGGGTCCCCTCTTCGGTCAGGATGCTGCTGCGAAGGGCCTCTCTCGACCAGACGGGAAGCGGGCCCGCCTCCCCGGTGCCGGGATCCAGGCGGTGGCGGTAAGAGGCCGACACGTTGTAGTGATCGCGCATCCAGTCCCAACCCCTCACGAAGTAGGGGCACTCGTCGTTGAAGCAGACGAACTGGTACTCGCCGCTCCAGGAGCCGAGGCTGGGGTTGGCCCATTTCACCATGGGCATCTGACAGTGGGGGCACCGGACATCCGACTCTGACTGCATGGCAACACCCGCCTTGAAAAGAGAGAGGTCCCCGCCCCCCCGCGGGGACCTCTCTTCGAGGCCGATCCTAGAAGATGCGATGGATCGGGCGTTTGATCATTTCCCAGTTGCCGCTCTTGGGATCGTACTTGCAGTTGGCGAAGCAGAGCCAGTTCTGCTCGTCGATCTTGGGCTTGTCGGCGCGGAAGTAGTAGCCGGGCCAGCGGGTCTCTTCGCGGAAGAGCATGGTGCGGACGTGGGCTTCGGCCTGCCACATGCGCTGGACGTTCTCCCAGCAGCGCATGAGCTCGTGCAGGTTGGACGCGGCCAGTTTCTCCGAGTCTTCCTTGAGGAAGGCGAGGAGTTCCAGAGCCCTTTCGAGCTGCGCCTTGTTGACGGTGAAGTTGGAGGTCACGCCGCCGGCGTACTCGTCCATGATCTTCTGCAGGCGGAACATGAACATCTTGGGCTTGATGTAGTTGGGGTTGATCTCCGAGTCCGTGGTGGCGTTCTTGAAGGCTTCGAAGGTGTCCATGGGCTTGAGGATCTCGGCCTTCATGGCATCCACCGTGGCCTGGTCCACCTTGGGCATGGTGTTGTTCTCGAGGATGAACTTCACGGCGGCCTTGGCGGCGATGCGGCCCTCGGCGTGGGAGCCGGAGGAGAACTTGTGGCTGGAGGCGCCGGAGGCGTCACCCGCGCAGAAGAGGCCCTTCACCGTCGACATGTTCTCGTAGCCCCAGAAGTAGTCGTTCTTGGTGCCGGCGGTCTGGAGGTCGGCGGGACCGCTGACCCAGGCGCCGGAGGCGCCGGAGTGGGAGCCGATGAAGTAGGGCTCGGCCGCCGCGATCTCGGAGGACTTCTCCTCGGGCTGCACGTTGCTCGCCGCCCAGAGGACGGCCTGGGAGATGGTCATATCGAGGAAGTCTTCCCACGCCTCGGACTCGAGCTCCTTCATCTTCTTCTTGTAGGCCTTCTCGTCGTCCTTGTACTGCTCGGCGATCTTCTGGATGGCCTCCTCGGTGCGCATAAACAGGGGGCCCTTGCCTTCGGTGCAGTCGAGCATGCCGAGGTAGTTGCGCAGGTTGGCGGGGATGGGCTTCACGCGGCCGTAGGGGCCCCAGTTCTCCAGCTCGGCCTTGCGCTCCACCATGTATTCACCGCCCATGGCGTTGGTCGCGCGCGACTTGAAGAGCAGGAACCATGCGCCCACGGGGCCGTAGGCGTCCTTGAAGCGGACCGGGATGAAACGCACTTCCTGGCAGGTCATCTCGGCGCCGGCCTTCAGGGTGAAGTAGGCGGAGGAGCCGGAGTTCCACGGCGGATACCAGGCGCGGCCGAGGCCCTCGCCGGCGCTCCGGGGCTTGAAGACGTGGACGGCGCCGCCCATGGCGGCCAGCACGGCCTTCGCCTTGAAGGTGTAGAACTTGTTTTCGCGCACCGAGAAGCCCACGGCTCCGGCGATGCGGTCGCCGTCCATGATGGGCCCGACGATGAAGACGCGCTCGAAAATCTGGCCCACGCCGCTCTGAAGCAGGGCGTTCTTGGCGGCCTCGGCCACGATGACCTTGTAGGACTCGCCGTTGATCATGAGCTGCCAGCGGCCCTCGTGAACGTAGGCGCCCTTCTCGTCCTTCCAGATGGGCAGGCCCCACTTTTCGAAGAGGTGCACGGTGGAGTCCACGTGGCGGGCGATGTTGGCCACCAGGTCCTCGCGGGTCACGCCCATGAGGTCGTTGCGGACGTAGTCCACGTAGTCCTTGACGGAGTTGGCGCCGTCCTTCAGACCCACGTACTGGTTGATGGCGGAAAGGCCCATGGCCACGGCGCCGGAACGGTCCATGGCGGCCTTGTCCACGAGGGTCACCTTCAGGCCGTTCTTCTTGGCCCAGTAGGCGGCCTCCACCGCGGCCCCGCAGGCGGACATCCCGCCCCCGAGGATCAGCAGGTCGGTTTCGACGGTAACGTTTTCGAAGTTGGCCATCTCTGCTCTCCCCCTTTACTTGTTCAACGTGAATACTTCGGCCATGCCAGTCGAAGCGGGTTCGGTGAAGAGGGCCGGGCTGTTGATGTCCCCCTTGGATTCGAAGCCGCCGTCCGGAACCGCGGAGCCCTCAGCCGTCGTCCGGATGGGGAACTTGAAGCGCTTGAGCATGCCGTTGCGGAACTTGACGGTCCACATGATGGAATCGGTGGAGCGCAGGGGCGTCACCTGGGCGCCCATGGGAACGAAGTCCGCGTAGCCGCGGATCTCGATGGCCTGGGTCGGGCAGATCTTGACGCAGTTGTAGCACTCCCAGCACATGGCCACGTCCCGGTTGAAGGCCTTCATCTTCTCCTTGTCCAGGACCATCAGGTCGTTGGGGCAAATGTACTGGCAAGCGGTCTTGTCCAGCGCTTTGCACCCGTCGCACTTCTCGGGGTTCACATAACTTGGCATCAGGTCACCTCCTAGATACGACGTCCAAAAGGCCAATCCATGTTCCGCATTTCCGGTCCCGGCGGCTTTTGGCCCCTTTCCGCCACCGGTCCCCCCACCTCTCCAAAGTGCGTACCTCTCCTCTGGGGGCGAGCCCCCTGTTTTTTGCCCCCCCAGGGACCTCGTCCCGGTTGCGGGGGCCATCGTCCTGAATTGCTTTGGGTTTTGAGCGTTGCCCAAAGCCCCGCCAGAGCCACACTCAATGTAGCCCCCCCCTTTTTCGGGGGTCAACGAATGCTCGGCTCAGCCGGGCATCTTGGGTGATATGTCACAAAGAAGGATTTCTCCGCGGGCCTTCCCCTTCGAATGCACCAATTTTATCCCTTATTAATCAAGTCATTACGACATACCATCCGGCCCTGGATTATACGGCTCAGGCACGGATCGATTCATTATGATACATTATTGCTGTCCAAAGCTTTTCCAGCACACCCCAAAGCACTTTGCCTTCCGGAGCCAAGCGGAGGAAGGCGCGTTCCGGCGCGTCGCGCGGGGCGCTCCCCGTTTCCCCGCACCCCTTCGGCCGGCGCACCCGTGGAGGGCGGGGGGACGCAACCACCTCGCAAGGCCGGGGTTGGCGCCCGAAGGGCGGCTGAGGGCCTGCGGACGGAGCGCGGCCACGCTCGCCTGGACGCGACCGTCGAGGGCCCCCAGCGCCGCGTCAACGGCGCGGCCAAGACCCAGCCGTGGTTCGGAGCCGGCGGGGCAGTTTATTTTGGACAGGCATGATGATACATCTTGATCCCAGACCGTCCTTCCGAACCGGCCCGAAATTCCGCGATGCAAGCGGGGCGCCTTCGGCGACGGTTGTGCCACGCCCAAAGAAAAGAAGTTATGGATGAAGAGGGAGGGCCATTCCCTCCCCCTCCGCTGGCAAAGCCAGAGGGAGGGACCCCCACCCTTGGACGCCTTTTTCGCCTTCGGCTCAAAGGCCCCCAATCCCTTACCAGGTGAAAGAGCATTGAAGCTAAACCACGTGTTCATCAACATTTGGAAGCTCCGTTCCAGTTCCATCACGGGATTGGGGCCGGCCCCGTTCCTTGACGGCCGGGCGCCGTCTCCATACACTCGGTGCGGCCGCCGGGGCTGCGGCCGCACAGGGGGGAAGGGGGCGTGGTCACCCGAAGAAACCTGGCGCTCACATTCTTTTTGATCGGGTTGACCTCCTACGGCGGGCCGGCCATCGTCGCCCAGATCCGGCAAGTGGTCGTCTTGAAAAGGCGCTGGCTCTCCGAGGACGAATTTCAGGAATCGCTCGCCTTTTGCCAGACCATCCCGGGTCCCATCGCGGTCCAGACGGCCGCCCACATCGGGTGGAGGATGTACGGGGGGCTGGGCGAGGCGATCGCCCTCACGGCCTACGTGCTTCCCGCTTTCGGTCTCATGCTGGTCCTTTCCGACGCCTACTTCCGCTTCGGCTCCGTGCCCCTCGTGGCGGCCGTTTTCAAGGGATTGGGCGCCGTCGTGGTGGGCATCGTGGCCGAATCCATCCTCTCCATGACGCAGACGGCCCTGAAGGATTGGAGGGGGGTGCTCATCGCCTCTGCGGCCGCGGCCGGGTTCTTCACCCGGCAGAACACGCTGCTGGTTCTGTTCGGTTCGGCCGCAGTGGGAGCGCTTTGGATCGGCGGGCCCCCGTGGCGCTGGGGTGCGGGGCCGGCGCAGGAGGTTGCGGCCCCCGGGAAACGTACTTCGTGGCGGAAAACGGTGGCCTGGGGCTCGGGCGTGGGGCTTCTCTTCGCCGCCCTCGTGGCGGCATCGGGTTTTCTTGGTCCCCGGTTCCCGGCCTTGGGGCTGGTCATGGTGAAGGTCAACCTGCTGGCCTTCGGGGGTGGCTACACGGCCGTCGCCCTCATGTACCAGCAGGTGGTCTCTTCGTACGCCTGGCTTACGGCCAAGGAGTTCATCGATGGCCTCGCCCTTGGCCAGATCACACCCGGCCCCGTCATCGTCACGGCCACCTTCATCGGGTATAAGGTTGGCGGCATACTGGGAAGCGCTTTCGCCACCCTATGCGTCTTCCTGCCCTCCTCCCTCTTGATGGCGGTGCTGGCTCCCCAGTTCCAGCGGATCCGCCGCTACGCCGTGGTGGGTGCGGCCGTGCGCGGCCTGCTCGCCGCCTTTATCGCCATGCTCTTCCTGGTGCTCTGGCAGGTGGGGAAGGCCTCCCTGCTGGACGGACCCGCCGTGGCCATGGCCTTGGCCGCGCTGGCCGCGCTCCGCCTCAAGGTGAACCCCGCCTGGGTGATCCTCGCGGCCCTCGGGGTGGCCGCGGTCTTCTTCCGGTGAGCGAGAGGGCCGGCAGGCGCGAGGGGCGAGAGGCCAGACGCAGGAGACTTGGCCGAAAGACCGAAGTGGTGCTGAGGCCTTGTGGCGCCCCTCCGGCCTCCGCCCTGGTCTGCTCCGGCCCCAGCGGCTTCAATGCCCCGAGTTTTCCAACTCCTTCTGGTGCGTGATGTTCATAAGGCGCAGGGCGACGTGCACACCGTCGCGGTCCCTGTACACGACCCGGACCTCGTCCCCGACGGCCGGCTCGCTTCCGATCTCCGCATGGGCCACATCGAAGGCCATGACGGGCTCACCGGGCTGCGACTCGTTCCGGACGCTCACCTGCTTTCCATCCGCGCTCACGGCGGTCACTTTGCCCTGCACGACGGGAGCCGTGGACACGCACCCCACGGCCAGCAGCGTCGCGAGCAGGAGGGCCGCCACACCGGCGGCCCGGAGGAACCTCCGCGGGCTGCGGCCTCTCGTTCTGGCGCTCATGCCATCCCCCTCTTGGCCCGCAGTTCCCGGGCCGCCCCCCTGACCATGCCGGCGATGACCACGAGGGTCATCGCCAAAACCGCGGTCATGACCATCCACGAGGCCGCCTCGCTCAGCTTCAGCTGTTTCAGGATGACCGACACCATGGCGCAGACCACCGTGAGACCGAACATGAGGCGGATGCCGTAGCCCCGGATGTACTTGGTGGCGATGGTGCCCACCTGGGCACCGGGCGCCGCTCCTAGGAGCATAATGAGTACGGCCAGCAGCTCTATTCTCCCCTTCATGCCGTAGGTGAAGGCCCCGTAGAAGCCCGCGATCATCACGGTGAAGAGATCCGTGCCCACGGCCACGTAGGTGGGGCAGCCGATGAGGTAGACGAGAGCGGGCATCATCAGCAGGCCGCCGCCGATGCCCAGAAAACCGGCCAGAATTCCCACCAAGAGCCCCACTCCCGCGGGGAGCCACATGGAGCAGCGGACTCCCGCCACCGGAAAACTCACGATGGGAGGAAGGCTGATCTTGTGCAGGGTCTCGTGCCATCGGACCCCCGAAGCCTCTTCGCCCCCTCCGGGCCCGCGCCTCTTCTCCATGGAGCGCTTTTTGAAATAGTCGAAGAAGACCAGCGATCCGATCAGGAAGAGAAACACCACGTAGACCCAGCGAATGACCGGCCCGGCGAGGCCGAACCGTTCCAGGTGCATGACCAGCCGGGCTCCGATCTCGATGCCCGCCACGTCGAAGAGGAGCATGGTGAGCCCCAGCTTGGCGTCCACGTTGCCGAACTTGGCGTGCCGCCTCGTGGAGATGATGGACTTCCCCGCCATGTGACACAGGTCCGTGCCCACGGCGAAGGGCATGGGGAAGCCGAAAATGTTGAGGGCGGGGGTCACCATCCAGGCCCCGCCCATGCCGAAGAAGCCCCCGAGTACCCCCACCGCCACGCCGAGCAGGACGAGCAGGAGCACGTTGATGGGGACGCCGGAAATGGGCAGCGTGATCGTGAAGAGCTCCATCATGGCGGCCACCTACTCCTTCCCCTCGCGCGTGGAGAGGTCCAGGCCGATGAGGCCCACGATCCAGTCCATGAGCAGCCCGAGCGCGAGGCCCATGAGGGCCGTCAGGAGCACGGCCACGATGGTGAAGAGGAGGCGGTCGGTGTTGTAGAGGTTGGCGATGTAAAGATTGAAGCCGGAGAGGTTCCTGGTGTCCGCCACGTGCACCAGATTGCCCTGCTTCTCGCCCCCGCTCGCCCACGCGGCCATGGGGGCCAGGAACATCAGCACCCCCCAGACCATGGGACCTAGGGTCCTTAGTCGTTTCATGTTTCCCCCCCGAATCTTTTCACGGCGGCCCCCCCGCCGGTTGAAGTTCTTTCTCAATATGGACAGCGCCTGATCGTGGAATCAAGGCCGGACCGAGACCACGCTCTCCAATTGGTCAAAGGGCTCAGACCCCAATCCCGCGATGAAACCGGAACGGAGCCCCCAAATGTTGATAAACACGTGGTTTAGCTCCAATGCTCTTTCACCTGATAAGGGATTGGGGGCCTTTGAGCCGAAGGCGAAAAAGGCGTCCAAGGGTGGGGGTCC
>Ga0078972_1003810_pt2 | contig 40340 bp, 43 predicted proteins | sample YelNatPaOPGAMG01_FD_67568 | JGI IMG/M metagenome (GOLD analysis project Ga0078972, IMG submission 67568) | Hot spring thermophilic microbial communities from Obsidian Pool, Yellowstone National Park, USA - OP-RAMG-01 (SPADES assembly) (version 2) | ecosystem: Environmental > Aquatic > Thermal...
TATCCTATTGATCCAAGAAGTTTCTCAACATCCTTCTTAACTGCTTCATATCTTTCCTGGCTGTATGGAGGCTGTGTTGCATCCATTTTGTTTATGAGTATGATTATCTGCTGTACACCAAGTGTTCTTGACAGGAAAGCATGCTCTCTTGTCTGTGCCATTACACCGTCACCATCTCTTGCTGATACAACAAGCATTGCTGCATCGGCCTGGCTGGTACCTGTAATCATGTTCTTCACGAAGTCTCTGTGACCTGGTGCGTCAATGAGGGTAAAGTAATATTTGTCTGTCTCGAATTTTCTGTGAGCCAGATCAATTGTAACTCCCCTTTCCCTCTCTTCCTTGAACCGATCCATAACCCATGCGAACTCAAAAGTTGCCTTTCCTTTCTCCTCTGCCTGCTTTTTGAATTCTTCTATAATATGGGCTGGAATCTCTCCATGCTCAAAGAGAAGTCTCCCTACCAGCGTTGACTTTCCATGATCGACATGCCCTATTGTAACCAAGTTTACGTGTGGTTTCTGTTGTGCCATTTATCTTCACCTAATATTCTTGTTTCTCTGCGTTAATACCAAAGATTTATTTAAACTAAATCCTGTTTATTGCTTAGGACGGAAATACATTGCAAAGTATATATGTTTTGGTAGTTGGCTGGAATTAATTCGAATCCCCTATTTAGAGCATCCAGACAAATTCTCTGAATGTTCAGCTGGAAGCATTACATTACCGTGGACAAACGATTTATACTTCGAAGAAATTAAATACCATGGATACCGATGCAAAAATAAAGTATGCGCTTACCCTCTCTGCAGTAGTAACAGCCGTTTTTGGTTACCTTGTTGTAATCCACCCGTTCTAATTTAAAACCTGGTGACAGAATTGGATTTTATTGAAGAGCTAAAAACGCTGAAGAAACAGGTCATTATAGGTGATTCGTTCAACATTCCAGAACATTTTGATAATATAGTTATTTCCGGTATGGGCGGGTCCGGAATAGTTGGCAAACTGTTTTCTGAATTGTACCATACTAAACCGGTAATATGCCTGGATGATTATAACATACCCGATTTTGTGGGAAAAGATACTGTGTTCATAGGCATAAGCTATTCTGGTAATACGGAGGAGACTATTTCATGCACCAACCAGGCTTTGAAAAAAGGTGCCCATGTGTACGCAATCACAAGCGGAGGTGATCTCTCCGGACTGGTTAAAGAAAAGGTCATAATTCCATCAGGATTACAGCCAAGATCTGCCATCGGGTACATGCTGATGCCGCTTCTGAACACTTTCCTGCATATTGACGCAGAGAAAAGAGAAGCCCTTTCCAGGTTGATTAACGAAATCGACGAACACCATGAAGAAGCTTCCAAACTTGGAAAAGAGATTTCCCTTGAAAAAAAGATACCTGCCATTTATGGATTTTCTCCGTTCAGGTATGTGGCTTACAGGTGGAAGACCCAGTTTAACGAGAATTCAAAATTAATGGCAATAAACAACTATTTCCCCGAGCTTAACCATAATGATACCATGTCTCTCAGGGATACCTATCTGAAGGAGACTTTTTTCTTCATTACTTTTGGTGGTTCTTCAGGAAAAATAAGCAGAAGAATAGATGCCACAGAAAAGGTCACCTCCACTAAATTTTTTAAAGTTACACCCCTGGGAAACGATGACATAGAGAAAATGTTCTATCTAATTCATTTTGGAGATTATATGTCACTGGAGACGGCCATAAGCAGAAAAATGGATCCACGGGACGTAAGTTCAATTGAAGATTTGAAAAGGCTCATAAAATAGACATTTAAACCATAATCTGGGACGAACCTGGAGGGAGTATCGACTCGATTTCATCAACTCCAATTCCCAGGATCTTTGATATTTCTCTGGAGATAACATTTCTCCTTACATCTCCGGGTGTGATTCGGACAATACTCCTGCCCTCCTCCCTCCTGATAACTCCAGTTGGGGCAATTTCCGGAATATCTGTTCCTTTATAATTTATGGTAGAGATCTCAAGATCAAGGGGAAGGTTGAACAGATAATTTCTTTTTCCCCTGATGACCCAGGAACCGGTAGATATGTACTCTCCAGATTCTGGAGTCTTGCTCACCTGCAGAGGAGTGACCCAGTATGCAGAACCAGTCCTCATACCAGCCGCCCATGCCCTTGAGAAGCTCAGTGCAAAAGCACATGCCTCATAGAGAGATTTCTCCGTTGGTTTAACTCCATTTTCAGCCTTTACAATGGTGCTTGGTGCTCCATGAATGTCTGCATGAACATAAAAATCACTATCACCCATATGCTTTTTTACAACTTTTTCGTTTGATTTGGCATCTTTTCCACCTATTACCAGAAACCCGTCGGATGTTATGAACCAGTGATAGACTTCGAACCACTGCTTGCTTCTGGCCTTCTTTTTCTCGACCTTCTTCACATTCATCATTTTCTTTGTTTCCTGGATAGCTGTAAGTGCACCTTCAATCTTTGACCTGTATTCCTTTGATCTGTCAAAATGGTAACTTGAGTTCTCTCCCGGTGATTTGTTGTAGAATACCTCCACCTGATCGCCCCCGAGGTCTATCTGAACTATTTTTTTTGCAGGATCTGCGAGATCTATATCCATCCCTTCGATCTTAAGTGGAAACTTGAGGCTCTTTTCCTTCTCGTATCTCCTTATCTTGCTGAGGAGATTATTTATTAGAGGCATATTGGAGATGATTGCCTTTCCCTTGTTATTCTCCTCTTCCATTATTTTCCTGAATTCCTCTATACTCTTCTGCTGGGATTCGATCCTTCTTTCGAGAGGACTCTTTTCCTTCTCAAGAGGCTTGAAATTTAATATATAGTGGGTTAGCCCTTTGTTGAAATCCTCAAAAACAGCAGGAACTGCTGAATCAATGCTTTTCATTTCAACCGGTGAGAAAAGACGTTTCTCAGCGTAAATATATGATTTATTCAGATCACTTTCCAGCATAAGTGATTTTATGCCTTCGAGAATTTTATCAGTCTGATCCTTTTCAAAAGGGGGCATTGCATTTTTCTCCATCCCAAGCCTGAATATGAGTTCCTCTGAGTACTCACCACCCAGATTCATTCTTGTGGCAAGAGTCTGCACCAGGGAAGCTTTGCTCTGGTTCAGCACCCTCCAGACATCTTCATTTGACATGCTGGATGGATCGTTCTGCGAAGGAGGTATGTATATTTCGCCGACTTTCAGTTTTCTATTCTTCCATTCCCTGGGGCTGAGTACAAATTCAATTTTACCGGAATTAGTAACTATGAGGTTGCCTTCTCTGAACAGTTCAAATATTATCTCCTGTCCGGTATGCATTGTCAGTTTTACAACCCTGTCAAAATTCAACTGTTCCACATTGACTATCCTCCTCTCTGACAGGGACTTCCTGAGTACCATTGCTACCTGAGATGGAGTTTCCGGTCTTTCTGGATCGTGGAAGGCTATGACTCTGGACAGATCAACATAAAATGGAAATTTACCTTCTCCCTGTCCGTAAAGATTGAACAGGAATACCTTGGGAGAGACCTGGTATATCTTCTTAATGAAGGATCCTTTTATTTTATCCATATTTATTTTTATGAAAGCATGTATGTCAAGTGAAGAAATTTTATCTATCATTTACTGTCAGCCAATGATTGCAAACAAACGTTAAAAATTTGTTATGCCATGACCGAGATATATTGTATGTTTGAAACAGAAATAAAAAAAGATGACTATAGATTCACAGGTATGGGCAATCTAAAAGGTGAAAAGGTTGTCCTTCTGCTGACACCGGAGAGCTATAGTGACCAGTTTGAAAAAATACGTTTCAGGGAGAAAGTTGCCCAATGGGGATATGAAACGGTGGTCTGTGCTGTCTCTTCTCAGGAAACCCGGCGAATCAGCACTATGGGATTTGATGATCTAAATATAGTTGTGGGCAAAATTGATCATGAAATGAAGTTGCTTAAAGAATCTCATAATATAACACTGGTTGCACTTGGTGAACTGGCAGGTATTTCCCTGTTACTGTGCCTCAATGATTACAATATACTGAAAATAATATTGCTGAATCCTTTATTTTGTTCAGGAATTTCTGTTAAGCTTTCAAGGATAGAAATTCCAACGTTCATACTCTATTCTGGAAATCCCAAAACCCCTTCAGCCTCCTCATCAAGAAAATACCATGACCTTATTGCCGGATCCAGTCTGCATAACATGCCAGGAACTCAAAGAGAAGAAATGCTTGAAAAGAGAACACAATTCTTTAGTTATTTGAAAACATTTCTTGCAGATGATCAATAAGACCCATGAGATAAAGCTTCAACTGAGATATCGCGATATTGACAGCCTTGGCCATGTGAATAATGCTGTCTTCCTGAGCTATTTCGAAATTGGCAGAATAGGACTTTTCAGGTTAAACTCAGATAATTACAATGTAGATTCAATCAATTTTGTTATTGCTCATATGGAGATTGATTTTTTGAAAACCCTGCATTTGTTTGACGAAGTAATACTGAGAACCAGAATTGTGAAAGTTGGCAGAACAAGTTTCACATTTGATCACGAGATAGTGTCAGAACAGGGAGAAGAAGTTTACTGCCACGGGACTGCAGTTGCAGTGGCTATTAGAGACGGTAACAAAGTGCCAGTCCCACAGTTCATAAAAGATCTTCTTGTAGAATAAGCTTTATTCAGGATCAACTCCATTGAATTTTAAAATACGAAGATTGAAACTTATTGATAAGAGAAATCGTAACCTGGTTATACCTCAGTGAGAGTATAAGGAATGAAGCCCCATCCTGCTGGAACTATAGGTGAAAGAGCGTATAGCGCAAGGTGCAAAGAGGCACTCAGGTATATATTTTTCCTGACGTAATACAGTGCGCCATAGACAAGACCGATACCAAATGTGTCGAATATAAACAGAGGCAGATATATTCCTGGGTAAGAATAGGGCTCCATAATCGGAACAGAGAGGTAAAATAATGCAAACAACACAGCCTGAAATATTGTTGCTTTTCTTAATCCTGTGAATTTTCCTATATACCTTGCGATTATAAATCTGAAGTTAATTTCTTCAAGGATGACGGGATAATATGATATTTCCACAACATATGGGGCATATTGATGGAGAATGGGATAGACAAAAAGCCATATGGCCATAACTGAGAAAAAAATGATCATATCCTTTGATGCAAGAGATTTGACCGCATTCTCTCTAAGTACCCTTATCTTTGAAATAAGAATAATAAAGATAACTGGGGCTATTCCTATATACAGATAAAAGAAAATGTCTGCGTAGGCCGATAGGCTAAGATAAAAGAGGGCAAAAATAATGATCTGCATCATAACAAATAAAAGGGTCTCATGCAGTTCCTGTTTTTCCATAAAGCCTCCTGCCCACTGAATCGCTGAATGTTATGTTTGTTCCAAACCACATGAAAGGGAGAGATACTGCCCAGGTAACTAAGCTGAAAATGACCTGCTGTTCCAGTCCGAATTCCACCCATATTGTTATACCTGCCACTATGGAAATATAAAATATGATTATGGAGAACATGCTAAACATCATTGCTACAAATTCATAAAAAAGTTTTCTGTTTCCTGACTTTAAAGAATAATACGTAAGTCCAGTTACTAATCCAGACGCAATTGAAGTTATGCTCATTACTGCGAAAGTAACCGGACTTGTGTAAGCAGCTTCTGTAAAATAAGGAATGTACCATATGAACATGAGAATTATGGAAGCTGGAATACCCATATACTTAAAGAGGGATGAATATTTTGTTGTGTTGATTTTAATTATAAAATTTAGTATAATAACCAGAAAAATCCCTTCAACAAACATCCCTATATTGATCCAGCTGAAAAAGTAAAGAACTTTCTGGAGACCGAAGGCAATTCCAATCGTTTCAGCCACGGGAATTCCAAGGAGGATGATAATGCCACCCAGTAGAACTTTTACACTTCCCGATCTGGGCCACATTCTCTCAAGAATTCTATTCTGTTTTCCGCGGTTGAAATAATAATTTAGAAGAATGTTTGTCAAAAGCACAAAGAATATGCTTTCTACAATGAGGGGAATGATTGCAAAAGTTAGCAGGAATGCCACTACAGTTGGAAAAAATATAGTGAGACTTTCACACTGACAGCTCAATGCCGATACCACTCCGGAAGCTGTACTGCTTATGATATTTCTTTTTTCTCTACCAGAAAATGAAAAAATCAAGAAATAATTTTCAGTGAGCAATGCTGAAAGCACTAAAAAAAGTGAAAATGTGGCACCACTTATTGTAATAAGCAGAAGACGATCGTAAATCACTATTCCCTGATAAAATAAGAAAGGAGTTCCTATGGGTTGTATGTCGTCATAAATTGATGTGAATGTTATCCCCACATAGGCAGGTACGTTTCCAGTTCTTATGAGATCCGCCAATGTGTATATAACGGAGAATATGGCCAGAAAGGTAAATAACTTCTTATAATCGCGTGTAGAATATTCTTTACTGTTTTTAACAATCGCTAAAAGAGACATCAGTGAAATAACGGGTAGAACAATGATGTATGTATAAAAGAATGTTATCATAACAAGGAATATGGCTAACAATATGGAGGTAAAAAGGAAATATTTTCTTATCAATGGAAGATGGTTCATGAAAATGGCCAGCCCTGGAAAAATAAAGAAAAGCGATACCACTGCAATAAATTCAGATGTAACCTTGTTTGAAACGTGGAGTATATTAAACAAAATTGACAGAATAAAATAAAGTGCAGTGGATACATAATATAAAGCAATGTATTTTACATTACTTTTATCCACTGACATGATCACACAACGTTAACAAAAAACAGAGCTATAAGCAGAATGAGAAGATACATGTTTGAGAAATGAAAAGCCTTTTTGAAATATGCCTTTGAGTAATTGTGAGTGAAAGGTCGAAGAACAGAATAGATAAGATAAGCATCTAGAACTATTGCAAGTGCATAATAGGGCAACCCCACTTTGATCTCCCTGAGGAAAAATGGCAATAAGCTCAACGAGACCAGTATAACCGTATTAACAAGGATCCAGAACGCTCCTCTCTTTATTCCTACCTTTGATGGAAGCATTGGAATCTCCGCAGCAGTGTAATCATCAGCGTTATTAGTTGCCAGAGACCAGAAATGGGTGGGAGTCCACATGAACACCAGGGACGCTATGAAAATGGAGGTAAGATTGATATTTCCGAAAAGGGCAGTGCTTCCAGCCAGTGCGGGAAAGCTTCCTGCAATGCCACCAATAACAATATTCCAGCTGGTCCTCCTTTTCAACAGTATTGTGTATAGAAATACGTAACTTGCAAATCCGGCAGCTATGAATACTGTGCTTATCACATTAATGAAAACAACACCGATAATAATGGCTGCAAGCAGCATCATTCCTGAAATTACCGCTATTCCTCTGTAATTATTAGTATTTATAATAGATTCCCTGCTGGAGGTACGTTTCATCTTTTTGTCTATATCCATATCATAGACATTATTGAAAATGGAAGCAGACATTGAGGCCAGGGTTCCTGCTATGAGAAGCGGAGCCAGAATAATTAAGTGGTTAAAGCTTGATTTGACAGAGAGAAAGCCTGCAACCGCAACCATATCAACTAAAAAAGTTATTTCAAATTTAGAAATTTTTAAAAATTCATTGGCTTTCAAAGTTTTCACCGGTAATGGTATTAATTGTAAGTGGTATTGTACACTGGTATTTGAAGTTAAATGAGTTCAATGAACCAAGCCCATTTTGAAGTACCGGAGAGTTGTTTAACTGATGAAACTGAATACTTGTACCTGCCGATGTTGCATTTACGAATATAAGGCCATACATGGTTGTTGGATGTACCGTACACCAGTATGTGTATACTCCAGCCGTTTGGAATGGATATTTACCGAATGCAGTATGACCAGGTACCTGCGTCAGTTGGGACGTAGAGATAACTGTATATGATTTAGATGTGAACTCATAGGCAGTTGGATTCTTCTTTATTAATCCTGGATTTGATATCAAACTGGATCCTATTGTTGAAGTTGCTGAACCATCATAACCAATGGTGAGAGTGTGTGGAAGATCGTCCTCTTCAGTTACATTGTAATATACAAGTGTTCCAACTTTGTAATAGAAGGTTGGGTTCACCGTTCCGTTGTCAAAGTTGTATGGTCCGGTGGGGAAATCCCAACCATTTGCATTTGCACCGAGATGCACACTTGCCACGTATTTATGGCTGAAATTTGTTGGCGTTATACCCTCTACAGTTGGAGCAGAAAGTATATAGGTCATTCCCAGAGCAATTACAACAATTATCACCAGTGCAAGTGTAACACCACCTTTGTTTCCTTCCATTTTTAATCACCACCATTGACTACCTGACTGTCAGTTGCTGCAGCCTCGACGCTTGATACTGCAGCAGGGGTATCCTCAACAGTTTCAAAGGCATTGTTTGTGTCAGTAACCGGTTTTTTAAGCCAACTGGTAGCAATGTTGTAAAGAAAGACCAGCTGACCGATCCCTATTATAACACCACCAATAATTGCACTGTCCTGATAAGGTTGGAAAAATGGGAAATACCCTGCTACAGCTCTTGGCATTCCAAGGAAACCCCCTACTGACCATGAGAATGACATTAGAAAAGAACCGAAAGCTGTTATATAAAAGTGCCATTTTGCAAGCCTTTCATTGTAAACTCTGCCCCCTGAAATTGTTGGATACAACATATAGAATACTGCCATGGTCACCCCGAGAGTCATACCTACAAATATGAAGTGGAAATGACCTGTGACAAAATAAGTCCCATGTGCAATTTCATTAAAACTGTCATTTGCAAGCATAACTCCCTCTATACCGCCTAAAATGAAATCAAATATAGAGTTGATTACAAATAGCATTGGTGTAGAAAGCCTGATTTTGCCTGCAGTCCATAGGGTTGCGATCCAGTTGAATACTGATATTGCAGAAGGGATAACTACGACGAATGAAGTTGTTGTAAAGAATAGAACCCAGTCAACGCCCAGACCTGAATTTAAGAGGTGATGCCCCCATACAAGTTCACTGAATATAAGAAGAGTACCCATACCTATTATTGCAGAAGAATAGCTGTAAACCTTGCCCCCTGTGAATTTCTGAATAATCTCGTATATAAGTCCAAAGAATGGCAGTACAGCAATATACACAATGGGATGCCCCCAGAACCAGAACAGAATTGCAAAATTCAATACTGTGTTGGATGATGCAGTGAAAAATATTGGGTTGAAGAAATCATAGAACAACATCCCCAGGCCTACCATCAAAGGTGGATCCGACGATACGATCATTATGAGGGTAAACACAATTGACCAGGCAAATATGGGCATCTTGGATAGAGGCATATCATCGGCCCTGTCCAGGAATATAATTTTTAGCACTATAATAGAAGTCATGGTTATACCGATGAATATAAGCTCCATTGCTATAATTGCGAGCCAATTAGCCATGCCTGCCCCATATGGTGTGAGTTGAAGTGACAGTGGTGGATACATATACCATCTCATTGAAGATCTGGAGACCACAAAAAGTGCACCTCCTAACAACCATATCCAGTAAGCTACCGACGAAAGTGTACCCATGTTATCCTTCTTAAGTCTCAGATATGATGGCAAAAGATAGTAAGCGAACCCAAAGGAAACCCCTATTGCAAACATGTATATCATAAGGGTTGCATGCTGCGTAAGAAAGATATCATAAAGTACAGGACTTATAACCACAGGATTTGGATCTACGAGACTTACTCTCATCATTACACCGAATGATCCTGCCAGAAAGAGGAATGCTATTCCTGTAAAGAGATACCTTAACCCAATACTTTTGGCGTCGTCATACATGAAAATAGAAAAGTCGGCTTTCCTTTTCCTTCCATACATTTTATCTCTTACATATTCAGAGGGTTCAGCGTATCCTTCATCTTTTGCTGCGTCTTCAACTGCCTCCTTTCTTGAAGATATAAGGTAGTAAATGTAAAATGTAAGGACTCCCAATATTGTGAGTATTATCATTACCTCAAGTACGTAATGGGTAGACCCAGGTACGACTCCGGGGAGTGCTTGATAGGAAACTGGTGTTAATGACATTTAACTCGATCCTCCACTTATTACATCTATGTAACCCCTCATTTCATAGTGCTCAAATCCACAGTATTCAACGCACTCAAAGTAATAATAACCTAACTTTGTGGGCTTGAATGATACCTGGTTTTCGTGTCCCGGAACTGCATAGGACTGAACTCCAAATTCAGGTATTGAAAGGTCATGAATAACATCCTTAGAAGTTACCTCAAAAGTATACGTATGGTTCACTATCAAAGGCAAAGCACCACTGTGGGAATTGCCAGAATTGAAATATGATTGGTTTCCTATTTGGAATTCCCATACCCATTGTGATCCAGTAACATTTATTATTGTTGAATTTGCAGGTACCGTTTGAAGATCAGTAGGTTGTGAAATGTTTGAAGTGTGGGTATCAATAAAACCAATATTCACAACAGCCGACACTATCAGAATGGCTGCAACCCCCAATAACCACATTACTTCGGTTTTCCCCTTTGGACTCATCTGTAATCCTCCCAGTTGTGTGTCTTGTCTCCTTTCTTATATACAGGGTAAAACAGCATACATATTGTAAATACAGCAGTGGCGATCCCTGTAGACATGTACGGTGCCAATATTTTTTCAGCCTGCGCTCCAGGATCTCCTGCAAAGAAACCCGTCAAAAGAAAAGATAGCAGGAAATCGGAAATTATTCCTACTATAACACCAACTATCAATAAACTGACCACAACTCTTTGGTCATTATTCATAACAAGGTATCGTTACCAATTTATTTAATGTTTTCCGGTATGGATTTGTTATTTAAGCATTCCACACAGACTTTTCTTAAATTTATAGAGATGGTTTTTGGCCACCATTTTTAAATCTAAAAAGTTTGATTTTTCTGCAATACCTTGGAATTATGGCATGATCCCATATTTTTTTAAAATCTCAATAATATGGCTCTCAATTGGCATTTTCTCAATTGCTTTAAGAAAGTTCGTACTGTCTATTTTTCTTTCGAACAAATCCTCAATTTCGAATTGTGCCTCCAACCTGGCTTCCATAATTGATTTGATGCTCTTTTCATCCATTGAATAGATAATTTCAAGAACTAGCTTCCAGAAGTCAATGTATTCCTGGTCATTGTATTCTTTCACCATATGCCCGATCATGTTTTGAAAATCACTGATCTGATCTTCCTCTTTTTTACCAAGCAGTTCTACCAGGAATTTTGTAATTGCGTCTTTTCTTTCTTTATTGCTCATGTTTAATAAGTCCTGATAATTTATTTCCATATGTTTTGATTTCCATATGGCTTAAATAGTTAGCGTTTCCATTATGGGTCCAAGAAAAAGGATTCTTAGGAATAAATCAAACTTGATGCAAACTGTATTAATTCATAATGCCATTATCTGCCCGATGGAAAACATCGTTGCTGTTGTATTGACAGAATTATTGATGACAGCCTTCATATCATATCTTATATTTTTCTCCCTTAAAAGACGAAACAAGTTTACATACCGTGATTTTTCCATTGCAGTCATAGCGCTGTCAATGATGGCAAGCATGCTTGATTCAATAACTTATTACCTGGCATTTCCCGTAACTTTTCTCAATGCAGTTATAGCTCTAAATATCTCAATGTTTGAAATGTCAATCGCCGTAATTTACCTTCTCTGGATCTCATTTTCAAAAAAATTCATAGGATATAACACGTCTGTCTCTAACACCCTTATTTTCCTCATAGTATTCAATGAGGTCTCAATGGGGATTTTTCTGAGGCTGATTGCTTTCGGATATTACCCGACGTCCTCTGATTACTCTCTTCTTTCCAATGTTTTCTCGGTTATTAGCTCAAGTCTGAACTCTTACCTTTTCATCGTTCCCATGGTGGCTGAAATGGCAGTGGTTATTGCCATAACTATTGAAAGTTCACTTAACCGGCTTATTTCTCTTAGTATAATGATACAGAGCTTATTCAGCCCCACATTTCTGGGAAACCAGGGTTTTGTCCTTCTGGGAATCATTCTTGGAACCGGCAGCATGATATTTTTTATGATTATATTTTACGAGCGTATCTCAAAGGGCAGAACATCGTTATTTCCAGGGGACATGAGAAAGATGCGAAATATTTTCCTCCTCTACACCCTGATGAGTGCATCTATTTTCATTGGAACACTTTACCACAGCCCATTTTACCCTGGTTGGGCCCTGTACGGAATTACAATGGTTGTTGGAATGATCTTCTATCTGCATATTCACTTTCCAATAGGAGAACCTGATAAAAAACGGACAGGCTGGATCAAAAACCCCAGATTTGTATTCATGATTCTTCTTACATCCTTTATTTCAGAGTGGTTCCTTGCAGCATCAATTGAGTTTCAGGCTTACGCACCATATTTTGCAAACGGTTTTCAAAACTTCATTGTATTTTCCAACTTGCTCGGGGGTGTGACGGTTTTCACTTCCAGGTCTGTCATAGTGGACATTTTCTATATTTTTGGTGCGGTTCCAAACTATTACATCTTTTTGACTATTATGGGAATTGAAATGGGTGCTCTTGTCCTATTCAGGATGAGAAACATCCAGTGGAAAGAAAAAAGAGTAAACCTTGCGCTTGCACTTATAGCCTTTGCTTTGTACACAACCATATATCCGAATTTTATAGGAAATGCAACCTACTCAAAACTTCCACTTTGGGCCAATGTCGGAGCACTTGCACCGCTATATCCCTACATGGTTGTCTCCCTCCTTGGGAGTTACGTTCTCTACGCCGTCCTCGCTTTACTATTTGGGAGAAGAAGCTATTGCAGCACCCTCTGTCCTTCTGCAGTTATGTACGGAGGTAGCTTCGGCCAATCTATGATCTCATTTAACTATGAATCCGAATTCAGCAGGAAGAATATTGGAAGCAGGTTCAAGGGATGGGTAATTTCTGTTATTTCGTCGCTGTGGGTTATAATGATTGCAGTATCTTTACTATCTTACTTAACAGCATCAAGAGTGGGATCATTTGATCTATATGGAATTGATGTTTCAGTTTACTTTTCCTTTTTTATCTGGAATTTTCTCTGGTATATATTCTTCATATCAATACCATTTGTTGGAATGAGCCCATGCAGAAGGTATGGATGGTGCACAACCGGAACATTTGTTGGTTTCTTCAGTAAGATTGGACTGTTCAAACTGAAGGTAAAGGATCCTGCTACCTGTGTGACATGCCCCACGAAGGACTGCGTCTCAGCCTGTGAAGTTGGATTAGGTGACCTCGCTGGGCAGTTTATAAAAACCGGGGAGTTCAAGAGTGCAAAATGTGTAGGAGCCGGTTCCTGCCTGGAAGCATGCCCTTATGATAATATTTTCTTTTATGATATAAGAAATTTTTTAAAAGAAAGAAAGACCAAAAATTGAGTTTTGATCAATCAAAGTCTTTTGTGGATACCTTAAGTTTCTTCTTTGCCGGTTCCATATCTATGTGCTGGAACTGCGATTTCAACTTTTCCAGTACCCTTGGCAGAGAAGTGTATTCCATTTCATCTTCTGGAAGCCTGTGTGGCTCGAATGGTCCCATTCTTCTGAGGTAATCCACTATTTCAACTGCCGTTTTCCTTGCACCGTCGAAAGCTGGATCGTCAAACATGTCCACAGGACCGGTGAGTTTTCCATCTTTCAGGACAAATCCAAGTGCCACAACTCTGGGTGGACCATCAAACCTTGTCATCTTTGAGTCCTTCATTCCCACAGGCATTAGCGGGCCATTGAATGAACCCCTCATCCATCCTGACACCAGATATGGATGCGAAAATGCCTCCAGTGACTCACCTGCGGCGGGCAAACCAGATTGTATCCTTACAATTCCTGCTGGGTCGTCCTTTCCAACATATTCTCCTGCAATGAATGAGAGTTTGTCAGTTGTTATTACGGATACATTCTCATCAGGAAGCTTTTCATGGTTTTCCTTAGTGAATACCCTCTTAACGACATACCTGCTCTTTGACCCTATCATACCCATGATATCGTACATATGTTCAGGCGTGTCCAGGTAAATTTTCTTCCCTTCGATTATGTCCCATATCTCAAACTTGAATCCGTCATGCATATTTGGGTCTATAACAAGGCCCGGAGTATTATACGGATCGGCAAACATCTTAAATATGGGGAAATTGAAGGCTCCAGGCTCAGTTTTATCCATCATGTAAATGATAAATGGCTCAGATTTTCTAGCATTTATTTCCATTTCAGCGACACCCGGACCCATTCCCTTTATGTTTCCCGAGAATGAGTCTTTCAGAAGATCCTGTCCGGCACCGTAAAGTCCAACCTTCTTCGCCAGCGCAGTGCCTGCAATGAACGCGTTCCATGCAAGTTCATGGATTTCAGGATTATCAACACCCCGGTTATGTATCATAGTTATCTGAATATCATCTCCTACGTGGGAAATAAAATGATCCGTAAGGATTCCGCTGCCATGCTCTCTTATAAACTTTCCAACTTCCTGAACTACAGGTTCGTATACACTGGAATGACCTGGAAGGCTTCCAATGTCTGCCTTTATATGAGATATTGTAGTTTTCATGATATTAATTAGTTAAATCATGATTTAAATGTTTCGTACACAACTTTTTAAAATAGTCAATTAACGTTTTTTTTAACTTATTACATCGGCATTTAAAATAATTACAACATTTGAATAAGTGAAAAGAGTTATAATTGAAGGTTTTATTATGCTTGACCATGCTCAATCCTATTCTCATTGTACTCTTGATAATCATTGCCTGGGGACTAATACTGGCAGTAGCAGCACCATTCATAAGGAAATCGAAACATTTTTCATTTATGGGCCCTGCAATTATGGTAAAGGCAATAAAAAACAGAAAAATAATGGACAAGGTATCAGCAAAATTTCCAGGCATCATTTTTTCTCGTATATCAGTAGTACTGGTTATCATATCATCCATAATCGCAATGGTTTTTCTTATCTACGGATCCTATCTGGCTACGGTTGTACGTAATGTTAGCCCACCTTCCCTCCTCCTATATCTCGTTTTACCCGGCATTAATCCGGCAATTCCTATAGTCTTTGGGACAGTTTCACTGATTGCCGCAGTTGTGATTCATGAATTTTTTCATGGCATTGTTGCAAAGAAACATAACATAACCGTGAAGGCGGTTGGAGCACTTTTTTTCATAGTACCCATAGGTGCGTTTGTAGAACCAGATGAGAAAGAGGTAACTGAGGCAGATCCAGTCATAAGACGGAGGATATTTGCCTCTGGACCGGGAATAAATATAGTTATAGCATTGGTTGCGTTGTTAATCCTCCTCTTTGCAATGGCACCACTGGCAACCCCCATACATCAGGGCCTATATGTGGAAAGTGTACAGGCAAATTCATCATACAGCAACATTGCCGACAGAAGCGAGATAACTTCCATTGGAAACTTTTCCGGTACAGATCTCTATAACATCATGGAAAATTCAACAATAAAGCCAGGAACAATGACTGATGTTACAGTCTTCAATGGAAACTCTTCAGTTAAAGAGATGGTTCCCGCTGGCCTAGTGGTTTTGGGAACAATAAAAGGGTTTCCCGCATACGAAAATATATCACTGGGAAGCATAATCTACTCAATTAATGGCAATTATGTTTACAATTCAACTCAGCTCACCAATATCCTAAATAGCATTAGCCCAAACACTAAAATAGAAATGTCCACGCTGAATTATACCACCGGAAACTCCAATCCAGTGGAAAGAAATTTTACATTTGTTACCGGGTCAAAGTACAGCTATTATGCACAGTATGACCCCACTGCAAACAGTGTTTCATATAAGACTCAAAGTTTCATAGGAGTGGAGATCAGTTACCTCGGCGTTAGCTCACTCCCCATCAATGAGATAAGGTCTGAAGTATTGGGAACATCCATGATCACCAGCCCCTGGTATGGCACTCTCAGCACAATAGCACTTCCTTTTTCAGGTCTTTCCCCTATTCCCGGCAAACTTGCAAGCCTCTTTACAACTCCGTTTAATCCATTCATATTCTGGGGGCTGTTCAACACACTGTTCTGGCTTTTCTGGATGGACTTTCTGCTGGGAATAACCAATGCACTGCCATTCTTCATTCTTGATGGAGGGCAATTTTTCAAAGACACTCTGAAGATATCATCTCGTAGAAGAATATTTAAAAAGTTAGGAGATGATAAGACAATTGCCAATATTGCCCTGATGATGAACTTTATTGTGTTTTTCCTTATATTGTGGGAGATCATAGCACTGGAACATGTTTGAGGCCGCCCTGGATTCCAGATCATACTCTCCGATTTCCAATGCAATACCTTTAATATTGATTCAAAATTATCCGGCATAGATCAAAAGGATGATAAATAATGGCATTCCCTGAAGCAGTTGAAAGAAGACTTAACAAAAAGATATGTATGAAATGCAATGCTAGAAACTCACCCAGAGCAGAAAGATGCAGAAAATGCGGCTATACTGGGCTGAGGATGAAAGCAAAGGAAAGGAGAGGCGGACAGTAAGAGAATCCTCTATGCAAGAACCTGAAGTTGCAATCTTACGCATGGAAGGGACCAATTGTGAAGATGAGGCGTTTCATGCTTTTCAGGGTTCTGGGTTCAAGCCCAGATATGTCCATATAAATGATCTTAAGAATCAAAAAGAGGATCTTGAAGATTTTTCCTCTATATTCCTGCCAGGAGGATTTTCTGCTGGTGATTACATCAGAGCCGGATCTATTTTTTCTGCGAGGCTTGCAGAGTATTCCCTAAAAGACCTGGAAAAATTTGTGGATGAGGGAAAACCTCTGATTGGAGTATGCAATGGTTTTCAGATACTTGCTGAACTTGGCTTCATACCGGATCTTGAGGGCACAAAGCAAAGGAGAGTTGGTCTGGCCCCAAACAGTTCCAATAGATTTGAATGCAGGATGTCCTATGTAAAAATGACGGGTAAAACCCCTATGCTGGGTGAAATTAAACATGAACAGCCCTACATGGTTCCCGTGGCTCATGCTGAGGGAAGAATTGTTACAGCAAGGGATCATAACTTTGTTGAGAAACTTGATGAAAGCGGACAGGTTCTATTCAAATACTCAATGCCTGACGGATCTCAGGCTTCCTACCCATGGAATCCAAACGGATCTGACGGGTCAATAGCTGGATTGAGCAATTCTCATGGTAACGTAATTGGCCTCATGCCGCACCCAGAGCGGATTTACAACTTTTTTGGGAAACTTCCAAAGGGAACAAACCAACATATCCTGGGAAAGAACTTTTTCGATTCTATATATAATTATATCGTAAAGAAAGCCCTTTAGAAGAACCTGATCAGTAATATTCACTGAATTTTCTGAGCATAGCGTCAAGATTTTCCTTTGTCTCTCTTACCTTTGTTTCAAGTACCTTTCTCAACTCAGAGGGTTCAAGTGAACTGAAAACAAGGTACTGTCCACCTTTCTCTATACATTTCATTTCCTTTTTTACAAGTCCAAGAGATGTAAGCTTCTGCAAATTTTTATATACAGTTGTGCGGTTTCTCTTAACTTCTAAGGCAATTTGATCCAGTGACTTGTCCTCTTTATCGCTCAATGTGTAGAATATCTTATAATCGATTTCGTTCAGGCCGTAGAGGCATGAGAGAAGGTCGCTGCAAGCAGCTTTCTTCTTTGTGGACTGGCTCAGAGATAGCACCTATAGATATACTGCCAGAGTATATAGATATTTCGTGAAATTTGAAATATCGTCAAATTTATAACCCTGTTTCCAATTCATAACAGCAGGAAATTGCATTCAAACCTTCGGTATGCATACTCTTTGCGGGAAAATATCCCATGAAGGTTTAGAGTTTGCGTGTGGATGATGAAAAAATGACAGATGAGGAGTTGGAGAGTATAAGAAAAAATATGTACAACAGTATTCTGAATGCAAAAAAACTGGAGAAAGTGGATAAAATGGATGGAAAATCAGTTGAATTGAATGATGGTAATTTTGATCAGATGGTGAATAAGCCCGGGTTGATGGTAGTTGATTTCTGGGCTGAATGGTGCGCGCCATGCAGGTTTGTGTCCCCTGTTCTTGACGAGCTGGCAAAGGAGTATGCCGGTAAAATGGTCCTTGGGAAACTGAACGTGGATCTTAACCCGCAGGTATCCGCCAGATTCATGATAAGGAGCATACCGACCATAATGTTTTTTAAGGATGGAAAGCCCGTGGACACAGTCATAGGTGCACTTCCAAAACCCATGATCGAGACAAAGATAAAGAAAAACCTGAACTAGTGAATCAGATGCCGAAACAATATGATGTTATAATTATAGGGGGAGCATCAGCAGGACTCTCTGCTGCCCTCTACACTTCAAGGCAGAATCTCAAAACACTTGTTGTCACTAAAGATATTGGTGGCCAGGCGCTTCTAACAGATTCTATACAGAACTACCCGGGGTACCAGAATATAGGGGGTTTTGAGCTGCTAACGAAGTTTCAGGAACAGGCAATGCTGTATGGCACAGAATTCCTGTACGATGAAGTGCAGAGCATATCCAGGGCTCAAGGCGGATTTACGGTTAAATCCTATTCCCAGGAAAATACCGCCGAAGTTATCATACTTGCATTCGGAAAGACACCGCGCGATCTTGGTGTGGCTGGGGAAAATGAACTCAAGGGAAAGGGTGTATCATACTGTGCAGTATGTGACGGCCCTCTTTTCAAATCTAAAAAAGTTACGGTAGTTGGCAATGGAGATAATGCCATAGAAGCCGCAAGTTATCTCTCATCTTTAGTTTCAAATCTTTACATTGTACAGTCAACCGAAAAAATCAGGGGAGATGAGGAGACTGTCAATTCCCTGAAAAGCATGAAGAATGTGGAGTTTATAAACGGCAGTACTGTTGACAGAATCCTTGGAGAAAACTCAGTCACCGGAGTGGAACTGAAAACCAAAGATGGAAAGAATAGCCTTGAAACCGACGCTGTGTTCATCGAAATGGGATATATTGCCAGGACCGATCTTGTAAAGGACCTGGTTGAACTTAACAAGATAGGGGAAGTTGTTGTGGATAAGTTCTGTGCAACCACTCAGGAGGGAATCTTCGCCTGTGGAGATGTCACTGACACCCCATACAAACAGGTCGTGATATCAGCTGGACAGGGAGCAATAGCCGCACTATCAGCATACAATTATATTCAGAGAAAGAAAGGTAGACCAACCTCCAAGACAGACTGGAAAAGTGTTCATATACAGAAAGAGGAAAAATCTGACTTCAAGCTTTCAAGATCATGAAGTTGTAATTTTATATTTTCCAACATTACCCCTAATTTTTCTATTCTTTTTCAAGTTTAATAATAAATTCCCTGGCTTTTGTTTTGAACTCATCCAGTGTTCCATCGTTCACGATCATATAATCTGCCAGCGAAATCACTCTGCCTATCCCCCATGATAGCTCCCTTTCATCCCTTCCATTAAGTTCTGTTGGGCTTTTCACATCATCTTCCCTGTCCCGTTTCAATATTCTGGCAAGGCGGTCATCATGGTTGGCATATATTGCAACAACCCTTACATTCTGGAACCTTTTCCTGAAGTACTCCAGTTCCTCAACGTTTCTCAAACCGTCAACTATTGTTTTATCAGGGTCTGTGATATTTTCAGAGGTTCTCTTTGCCCATATGTCCATTCCATGAGTCTGCCTCTCAGAACCTGCAAATTTCCCAATGTTGTAATCTTTCTGGTCAATATGCTGTTCCCTGGAGTATTTTCTTACGGTGTCTCCCATGTGAACGTCCACATATCCCATATTTCTGGCAACTTTTATGAATTCGTCCTTCCCGGAACCCGGCATACCTGTTACAATAAGCATCCAATTTTCTCCCCATTAACTTTTTCTTAAAATTCTCCAGTTTGCGAGTTTTCTCTCTGCTTATCCAAAAAGGAAACCCATCCCGCCTTCTGCGTTCTCTTCCTCTTCCTTTATTTTTCTGTAAATTTCCGCTGCTTCCTTCTCAGGGATAGGATTAATGCCTGGTCCCAGTATCTCGGTTACTTTTGCGAATATGTTCTCAGGCCCTTCTACAACCACAATTGTTGAACCGGGGCTGTTGAATCCTGATCCATCTTTCTGTATTATGGTCTGCCTTCCCACAACATCATCAGATAAAAGTTTTTCAATCATTTTCTTTTGATCCGAAGTAAGCTTGTAAATTTTGAACATAGCCGGTTAAGCCCATAACAAATATAAGCATGTTGACATAAATAGAGGTACCAAATCAACTTCAAAAGTGGTTCAGGAGGATTTTACTTTTTTGGGAAATCATATGAACCAGATTAAAATTTAACATCTCAATTAAAAAAATATTTGAATTACGTAACAATATGGTAGGGATGTCAGAAATTGACCTTAACCTCATAATAGGAGGACCGCAGGGAGGCGGTATCGATACATCTTCCAATATGATAAGTCGCTCATTTGCAGCTTCCGGGTACAATGTTTTTGGTGTAAGGGAGTATCACTCCAATATTAAGGGGAGACACAGTTATACTCACCTTAGAATTAAGAAAGAAAGACCAAGGTCACTGAAATATCCGGTTGATATTCTTGTTGCACTTGATGCAGACACGCTTTTCGAACATCTTGATGATGTTTCAAAGGGCTCTAAGATTATATATGATGCAAGTTTTGAAAATTCTGAGCTTTCTCAGGCCAGAATGATAATGAGGGATACCTCAAGAAGAATAAAGGAAAAACTGAATGCTGAGAATCTTCCAAACAATGTGAAGGGAGTACTTGCCTATATGGAAAAGAGGGGAGCTAAACCCCTGAAAGTTCCATTTGAAAGCATTGTGACCTCGGTTGTGAAGGATGGTCCTGCAACAAGGTATTTCAATACTCTGGGTGCTGTTATAACACTTTCAATTGCCGGACTTGACCAGAAGTTTGCCGAGGAAGGAATAAGGGCAGTTTTCTCCAACAAAGAGAAAGTTGTCAAAGAAAACATAGCGGTAGTTGAGGCAGCATACAAGTACGCACAGAGTAATTCCATGAGCGGATCAAATCTTGAAGTCATCAACACAAAGGAGAGAATGCTTCTTACTGGAAATGATGGAGCAGCAATTGGAAAACTGATGGGTGGGCTAAGGTTCCAGACGTACTACCCCATTACCCCTGCAAGCGATGAAAGTTCCATACTGGAAGATCATGAAACAGTCAAATGGATTGCTTCAGAAGAGAAAAAACTCAAGGATTCTGGAGTTGTTGTGGTACAGTGCGAAGATGAGCTTTCCGCCATCACTATGGCAGAAGGAGCAGCATTGACCGGCACCAGGACAGCAACTGCTACAAGTGGACCGGGATTTTCACTCATGGCTGAGGCCATAGGCTTTGCAGGTATGGATGAACTTCCAATAGTTGTTACACTATACCAGAGAGGCGGTCCGAGCACAGGGCTTCCAACGAGAAATGGGCAGTCCGACCTTATGTTTGCACTGAACACCGGACATGGTGAGTTCCCAAGAATTGTAATATCTTCTGGGGATGTTGAGGAATGCGTATATGATGCCATGAGATCGCTGAATTATGCTCACAGATACCAGCTTCCAGTAATACATATGATAGATAAGAATCTGGCAAACACAACAGACCTCATACCTGAAATAGACAGCAGGAAGGTAAAGGTGGTACTCAGTGTACAGACAATGAAGCAGGAGGATTTCAAGAGATACAACCTGAATACCGAGAACGGGATTTCAGAAATGGGATTCTTTGGAAAGAACATATTCTGGATGACAGGCGACGAACATGATGAACTGGGACATGTGACAGAGGATTCCGAGGTAAGAGACCAGATGATGAGGAAAAGATTCAGGAAACTGGAAACAGCAGTTGCAGAAATACCCATGGAAGACCGGGTTGAGCTTTTGGGGAATCCTGATGCCGAAGTGACATTCGTGACATGGGGGAGCCAGAAGGGACCCATACTTGACGTAATTGAGGATCTTAAGAAAGAGGATGTTTCAGCAAACCTTCTTTACATTAAGATGTTCGAACCGTTCCCGTCTGAATTTGTTGAAAAGGTTCTGGGAAAAGCAAAGATTGTCATTGATGTTGAGAGCAATATGACCGCTCAGGCGGCTAAGGTAATAAAACAGAATACAGGCCTGAGCATAAGCAGATCAATTCTGAAATACAATGGGAGACACATGACAGAGGATGAGATATTGAAAGGAACAAAGAAGATACTGGAAGAGGTTTCTTCCGGGAAGAAAATAGTTAACGAGGTGCTTGTAGATGGCGCATAATTTCAAAACAGATCTTGCAATAGACTGGTGCCCTGGATGTGGAGATTTCGGCATACTTACCTCCATAACCCAGGCTATGACCGAATTGAACCTTGGACCCCATGATGTGGTGGCAGTGTCTGGTATTGGGTGTTCTGGCAAAACCCCACACTACCTCAACATTGCAGGAGTTCATACTCTCCATGGAAGATCAATACCATACGCAACTGGAGTGAAACTCTCCAACCCGAACCTTAAAGTTGTGGTTACTGGAGGAGACGGTGATCTTCTGAGCATAGGAGCAGGGCACTTCGTTGCAGAGGGCAGAAGAAACAGCGGACTTGCAATAATACTATTCGATAATGCAGTATATGGGCTTACAAAAGGACAGGCAGCACCAACAATGGAACTGGGAGAGAAGACAAAGGGGCTCAGCAGAGATAACATGTTTGGCAGGGTAAATCCAATTGCACTGGCACTCACATCAGGATACAGTTTCGTGGCAAGAGGTTTCTCTTTCGATATGAAACAGCTTAAGGAACTCATCAAGAGGGCCATAATGCATGAGGGCTCATCTGTCATAGATGTTCTACAGCCATGTCCAACCTACAACAATATAAACAGCATGGAATGGTACAGGCAGAGAGTCTACAAACTTGAGGATGACAAGGCATGGGATCCTGTTATTAACCAGGAAAACAAGAGCAGTCTTTCCCAGAAATACCAGAATGCGTATAATAAGGCGCTGGAATGGGGTGACAGAATACCCACAGGTGTGTTCTATGATGACCAGACTCTTGCCCCATTTACAAAGAGGATCAACCATATAGTTCCGTCATACCTTGAAAACCCTCCTGCAGTTCAGGTGGTTTCAACCAGCGACGGGTATACTGTGGTCGATCCAATGAAAACCTTTGCCGATAAGATCATTAAATAATCTTTCCATATTTTTATATTATTTATTTCAGAAAAAGATTAATACCATAATATATGAAAACCAAACCGAACGAGAGAAGTATTACAAAACTGAACAGTTTGATTCCCTCGGCCAATTTTTTGCCATACTTTACCACAGACCTGTTTATTGCATAAGTCAGAAACGCGACCCATAAAACTATCCCCATAAAAAGAAAATAGAAAGGTTCTATGCCGAATCTCTGGAATACGCTCAATCCTGCCGTGAACCACCATGCTATCTGCATTGGATTCACAAGCCCAAGTAATAGGCCAGAGAAATAATTCATATTTTTTCCTGAAGATTTAATGTTATCGGAGTATCTGGATCTCAACACACCCACTGAAAGGAGTATGAAGAAAATACCTCCAATGAGAAATATGTAACCATCGTAAAATCCCAGGTCAATGGCAGATCTGAATCCAAGAGTTATAATCATGAGTGTGAAGTCTGCAGACATTGCGCCCATTCCAATCATGAAGCCTTTTAGTACAGAGGTCATGGATCTGTCAACAATCATTGCCGTAATTGGCCCGGGTGGTGCTGCAAGCGATACCCCCAGAGACACTCCCAAGACTAAAGCCACCCCTATGAACATAAATGTGTGCTGCCCTATCTCAAATATGTTTATTAGAGATTTTGCAGTATTGGTATCATGGAATACGAAGGTCTAAAGACCATAACCGATTATTTAGGAACAACAGAAAAAAAATTTGGAGAACTGGTGGATTCAGCAGGAGATATTTTCCAGTATGCAAAAACCGCTACCGGAGGCAATGATTACTGGCAGGTATCTGAGCCTGAGTTCCGGCTTATCTTTGCCCTTGCATCTGCCATGAAGGCTGAAAAGATAGCAGAGACTGGAGTTGGGCCTGGAACAACATCAACCGCCTTCCTCAAGGCAATGGAGCCATTTGGTGGAAGACTTTACAGTTTTGACCTTGGCAGGAAATATGGAAATTCTGATGAGAAACCCGTGGGATTTGTGGTACCGGACAATCTAAGGGACAGATGGACTCTGACATTGGGGGACAGCAGGGAGACTCTAAAACCAGGACTGGAGAAATATGGACCATTTGACATCTTCATGCATGATTCTGAACATACATACGATCATGTGACGTTCGAGCTGAACACTGCCATAAAACACATGAAAGAACACTTCATAATAGTTGTGGATAACTACAACTGGACTGAAGCCCCTGACGACTTTGCATCCTCAAATGGGCTGAAACTAATCCACCCAACTGATGATATGTGCCTTATTTTCAGGAAATAAAAACTGGAAGCAACAGGCAGGGGTATATTCCTGGAAAATTACTCTGAAGGTGTGGCATCCCATATGTCTCTGATCTTTTCATCAATTTTTTCAGGTGGAATTGAATCTAATGGGACTGTTGTATCGATCCTTGCCTGTTTACCTATGCCTGTGCCCCTGAACTTCTCCAGATCCTTGTCCTCAACAAGGTAACGCTTTACGTCAAAGTAGTTGCCAGCAACCCTTATGAATCTTGTTCTGCCGTATCTTCCCTGACTCTTTGTGCTTGTCGTGAGTAGTCCGAAATCCTCGAGTTCAGTGAGAATATCGCTTATTCTGCGGCTTGAAAGCTGGGCGAATCCCAGTTCACGGCATATGCTCTTGTAATTCTCGAAGATCTCCCCGGTGAACATCATGGAACTGTCCATTTCCTGCGTCACAACTGCACTGAGCAGTACCATCTTGGATTGAGGTGGGAGAGTGGCCACCGCTTCTCTCATGACATCCATCTCGAACTTGTCCCTGGCCCTGTAAACCTCTTTATCCGTGACCTTTGTGGTTCCATCCCTTATTGAGACTTCAATTGCTATGCGCATAAGCTCAAGTGCTTTTCTTGCATCGCCGTGCTCCTGTGCGCCTATTGCAGCGCATAGATTAAGGGCAGAATCGTCGATTGGCTTGGACCCTGAGATATTGCTTATCCTTAATTTTAGAATGTCTCTCAGCTCCGATGCATTATAAGGGGGAAACATTATGCTTTCCTGGTTCAGCCTGCTGCGGACTCTTGCATCCAGAGATTCCAGAAATCCTGTATCATTGGTTATACCTATGAATGACGTTCTGGTCACAGTGGAATCGTCACTGAGTTTCAGTATGACGTACAGTGCATCCGGTCCATTTTTCTTGATAATCTTGTCTATCTCGTCCAGCACCACAACCATGAATCTCCTTGATCTGTTCATACGCTTCAGCAGTTCTGAATATATCCTATCCATTGGCCACCCAAGCCCGGGAATTTTATCCTCATTGGTCTGGGTAAGAGCGTTGGCGATCTCCACGAGAATGGAGTAAGGAGAATCAAAAACCTGGCAGTTTACGTGGAAGATCTCAATACCCTCCGGATCTTTCTCTTTGAGCATTTTTGTAACATAAGTTGTGGTTGAGGTCTTTCCTGTTCCGGTCTTCCCGTATATGAGAAGATTTGATGGCCTGCTGTTGTGGAAAACACTGCTAAGTGTCTTTGCCATGAGATCAATCTCCCTCTCCCTGTGAGGAAAAATTTCAGGCAGGTATGAACCCTCAAGAACAGTCAAATCAAGCTTATTATTGATCATTTCGACGGAATATTTTTCAAACGGATTCATGTCAGATACCAGTGAAATATCAATAGGTCTAATGAGTACTAAAGATTTTTTGAACCTTATGCAGGATCAACTGCATGATCAAAAAGTTAATCTGGTGCATATGGAATTACCGGTGACCTTTCTATTTTCTTTATAAGCCCCACCAGGTACATGGAACCTGTGACCAGCATGAATTCCCCTTTTCCGAGACAGTAATCATATGCCTGGTAAGGATCCCTGATTGACCTGCTGTTCACAAACATGTTTCCATACAACCTGTGAAGTTTGTCCGGATCAATTGATCTCAAAGGCTCATCGGGGGTTGTAAATACAATATTCTCTGAGATTTTTCTGAGTTCGCTCAGGAATGAAAAAGGATCCTTGTCTGAAAGCATTCCAACCAGAACCAGGGGCTTTTTGTCGGTTATTTTTCTCAGTGTCGAAGTTATTGCAACGGCTGCAGGAGGGTTGTGTGCAGAATCAACCATAACCATTGGATCTTTCCTGATTATTTCCATCCTTGCAGGCCACCTTGTTTCCAATATACCCTTTTCTATGTTCCGTTTTCCTATCTTAATGCCGGAATTCTCCACTGCAAGTACTGCAGTGGCTATATTCCTGACCTGAAACTGGCCTATCATCGAAGATTTAATTTTGTATGTATTTACGGAGGTCTCCAGTGTGAAACTGTTTCCTTCAATGGACATCTCCAGATCCATTGTTCTGGTGTCCCCATCCACAGTGAACAGCCTGGAATTCCTTCTCTGCGAGATGCTTTTGATGGTCTTTACAACTTCGGGCTTATTATCGCTCAGCACAACAGGAATTCCATTCTTTATTATGCCACCTTTCTCGTAGGCAATTGCTGTCAGGGATCCCCCGAGCTTATCCGCATGCTCAAACCCTATCTGTGCTATGACGCTGATAAGTGGACTTATGATATTTGTTGAATCAAGCCTGCCTCCAAGCCCAACCTCCACCGACGCATACCTGCAGGCCGTGTCCCTGAAATAATTAAATGCCATGAGAGTTGTTACTTCAAAAAATGTCGGGTTTCTGTTGATCTTTGAAAGTTCCTCTATCCTTCCCCTCTGGTTATCAAGAAAGTTTTCAATGTAGCTGTCCGGAATAACCTCCTTTCCTGCAACTATGCGTTCGTTGAAATTTATTAGATGTGGAGATGTGTAGAGCCCGGTTTTGTATTTCTGCCTTAGAATATTGTAAATATAGGCTGAAATTGACCCTTTTCCATTGGTGCCTGCAACGTGTATGCTCTGGAAACTGTTCTGTGGATTTCCAAGAAGATCTGCAAATTCTTCCGTTACTGACAGATCAAGCTTTATTCCCTCTCTTTTGAGACGGTAAAGAAACTCTTCATGGTTCGCGTCCACGGCACGTAATTGAATTGTAATAGATATAACCACGTTTTGTCTTTCAATTGCGATCGAACCGGATAATTTCAATTTCGAATTTTTTATTTAAGAGTAGCCCACGCAACTTAATTAAATACTAAAGCAATTGAGTTCACATGCAAACAGATCTTCTATACCTTAAGGATCCGTACCAGAAAGAAGGAAAGGGAACAGTAAAGTTCTTTGAATTTACAGACCTGGTAGTTGATAAGTCGGTTTTTTACCCAACAGGCTATGGGCAGCCCAATGACCGGGGAAAGGTCATAATCGACGGCAAAGAATATGTCATCGTGGATACCTGGAATGACGGGACAGATGTACACCTTATGTCCCACGACACTTTTCCTGATGGAACAAAGGGAAAGGAGGTCCACCAGATTATTGACTGGGACGTGAGATATGCGCACATGAGGTTCAGGACTGCCCTCAAGATCATTACTGGCATAGTCTACCAGAAATATGGTGCCACCACCAGAATAAACCAGACATATGACGATCAGGCATGGGTAGACATTGAGATGAATGAAGACCTTACTGAAGCAATGGTGAAAGATCTCCAGGACGAAGCCAACAGCTTTGTTGAAAAGAACCTTGATGTCACGTTCTATGATATGCCAAAATCGAAATTCACCGAGGATAAGGAACTTATGAAAATCTCCAAGGACAGGGTACCCGATTTTGACACAATCAGAATAATGAAAATTGAAGGACTTCCGGATCAGTCAGAATTCGGAACCAATGTGCACAAAACAGGCGAGATTGGAAAAATTGAGTTTAAGACCACTATGGTGAAGGGAAAGATTAGCAAGCGCCTGAGCTTATTCCTTTCATAGTTTGATTAAACTTTGGGGTAACTGAAACATGGCAAAGCTTGATTTCAATGATTTAATAGGCCGTATTTCCTATTATTTCGGAATCATCTTTTTTGTTATTGCCATTATAACCCTCTTGTATATTCTTCCAGATGTCATCTCCCATTTCCATCAGGTACTTTCTATATCAACTTCCCAATATGCCTTTGGAAATTTTGTCAGAGAACCAGCCATTACAATATCCATAATTGCTATTTTCTTTATTTTTATCATAATATCAACTGGCAGCATGTTTTCACCTGTATCAGGAAAATACCCTTCCTTTGGAAGATCTGGTAATATTATTTTCTTCAGGCTTTTTTCCATAGCTATTCTTGTTCAGCTTATAATTTCACTCTTTTCCGTAGATCTTCCAGGATCGGCTGCTTCCGATCTTTTCCTGAAAAAGCCCCTGTATTATCAGTGGTTCGTAATGGGTGGATCAGTGATATTCCAGTCCCTATTCTTCCAGCTGATTCCAATAAGCGCAATGATTGCCATTATTCTAATGGTAAGGAAAAGCTTTTCCTGGGCAAATTTCATTAACATGAAGATTGGAAGCTATGGAACAAAAGTCGCAGTGGTAATTGCGGCAACCGCCATACCTTCAGTTGTTTTTTCAGTGAGTATTTACGAGTTTGTTTCAGCTCTTCTAACCTTCTTGATTTTAAATATAATTTATCTGAAGTCTGGGTTTTTCAGATCATTTCTTGTAAATTTTATCATATCATTTATTTCCATATTCTCCGAGCTTCTCTCCTCAATGCCGATTTCTGATGACATCTTCACGGTTTTCCTCCTTGTTACGGCGTTTATAGGTGTAATGTCAATATCTGAACTAATTCCCGCTCCAAAACTGATTCAGAATTCAGATCCTGAACGGGCCAGGGAGGAACGTGCAAGGGAATATGCATTGAAAAACCGGGTACCGGGTGATATGTTATGGATAAGAAGCGCATGTCCATCGTGTGGGAACGTTACATTTCATGTCAAGGAAAACTCTGAACTTGAGTGCACCAAGTGTCACGAAATATTGGAACGGGATGCTGTTGGCGATTTCAATGTGCATGTGGTAATGAAAGGACCATACTCACACTGATGCTGGCCTGACTTGAAAATGATCTGCAAGTTCATAAAAAATATAGGCCAGTGGAAAGAGGAAGAGGATTGAAACGTACTCCGGACCAACATACTCATATACGGTACCAAGGATAAATGAACCTATTGTGAACCCTATTCCAAAGAATGTTTCGTAATAGAAGACACCAAGCCTGGGAGAAGAGGTACCCGATATGTAGGCCAGTATTTTTGACATGGCAATTGAAGCCCCAATACCAACCATAATCAATATCAGCACCAGAAAAACCGGATTTCTGGTATATATTATAAAGAAGGCAGACAGGAGGAATATTGAACTCAGCATGGAATAGCTCCTGACTCTTAGATTCCTCAGGAAATTAAGTAGTATATAACCTGCAGCTGAAGAAATGGAATAGACACTCACAAGGGCACCGATTATTCCATAAGAGACGCCCTCGTTTCGCAGTACAGGAACAAAGACGTAATACAGAAATCCGGCGGTAACTCCTGCAAACAGCAGTGGTATTACGAAGCGCTTCTTGACTTTGCTGAATTTTTCTGGCATTTTCTCCACCTGGACAGAGGGAATGAAAAGGAGACCAAGCAAAAAGAATGCAGTTGCCACTATAAAGAGCGCATCAAAGCCTATGTACTGTATGATGAACCCTGAGGCAATTGGGATTACTGCATTTGGAATTCCCCATCCCACGGAATATTTCTCCGCATTGTTACTGCCCGAAATGAGATTCAGAGATATCTCCATTGAAATCCACCAGAAACCCTGGGCTATATCAGCAAGTATAATGATTTCTATGAACTCGCTTTTTGAATAAATTACGAAAAGAGCGGAAAGTATTGCCAGTATAAAAAATGGCATAAGCCTCCCGTAGCGGAGCATTGTGCTGTTTGACCTCAAGTATATGAACGCTATAACTGGGAAAGGTACTGACCCCATGAGCCCCAGAAAACCGGTGAATGAATATCCGTAATGAAAGGATGTTGCAAGAAGGGGGAAACTGAAACTGAGGCCAAACCAGCCGGAAGCAAACATAGCGCTGGAGAATAGAAGCCTGTGAGAATCATTTATTACGGGAGTTGGTTTCATTGACTCTTAGATTCCTCAGGAAATTAAGTAGTATATAACCTGCAGCTGAAGAAATGGAATAGACACTCACAAGGGCACCGATTATCCCATAAGAGACGCCCTCGTTTCGCAGTACAGGAACAAAGACGTAATACAGAAATCCGGCGGTAACTCCTGCAAACAGCAGTGGTATTACAAAGCGCTTCTTGACTTTGCTGAATTTTTCAGGCATTTTCTCCACCTGGACGGAGGGAATGAAAAGGAGGCCAAGCAAAAAGAATGCAGTTGCCACTATAAAGAGAGCATCAAAGCCTATGTACTGTATGATGAACCCTGAGGCAATTGGGATTGCTGCATTTGGAATCCCCCATCCCACGGAATATTTCTCCGCATTGTTACTGCCTGAAATGAGGTTCAGAGATATCTCCATTGAAATCCACCAGAAACCCTGGGCTATATCAGCAAGTATAATGATCTCTATGAACTCGCTTTTTGAATAAAATACAAAAAGAGCGGAAAGTATTGCCAGTATAAAAAATGGCATAAGCCTCCCGTAGCGGAGCATTGTGCTGTTTGACCTCAAGTATATGAATGCTATAACTGGGAAAGGTACTGACCCCATGAGCCCCAGAAAACCGGTGAATGAATAGCCGTAATGAAAGGATGTTGCAAGAAGGGGGAAACTGAAACTGAGGCCAAACCAGCCGGAAGCAAACATAGCGCTGGAGAATAGAAGCCTGTGAGAATCATTTATTACGGGAGTTGGTTTCATTGTTTCACTTTGTATATGTAAATATGATTTTGAAAAATGTAAACTTCAATAACACAATATTCATGTTATTGTATCTTGTCAATTTTTACGCCGTCATCATCGAAGAATGCTATTATATCATCCTCTTTAAGGTCCAGCCTCTTCACTATTTTCTTTGGCAGGGTTATTCTGAAGGATGAACCCCTGGAAGATATATGAGTTACGTCGATAATGGGTTTTTTGTCCATATACCGGTATGACAATTAAGCATATAATTTTTTTAGATTATAAATAGATATATATCCTCAAGAGACATTGTTTACATATTTGAGTTAGCATGAACCTAAAATTCCTAAAGCCTTCCTTTTTAGGATTTGCGGAAGGTTCATTTCAGGAAGTGTTTGGAAGTTAAACCGAAGGGAATCGGTCAATTTTTATACGGGTAAGAATTACACTAAGGATATCAATGGTAACGAAACCAGCCAGAATGTACACTAAAATTTCAGGTCCCGCATATACCAGAAGAGAGTTCATGGGGGGAGTTCCCTACCCTAAAATCACAACCTTTGTACAGGGAAACCAGAAGAAGGACTTTGACATAGAGCTTATGCTCGTTGCAGAGGAATCGTGCCAGATCAGGCATACTGCACTTGAAGCGGCCAGGATATCCATAAACAGGAAGCTTATGGAGGCACTGGGAACAGATGGTTACTATCTTCAGATCAGACCCTATCCCCACCAGGTAATAAGGGAACACAAAATGGCAACAGGCGCAGGAGCAGATAGGATTTCAAGTGGAATGAGAGCTGCGTTCGGTAAGCCTGTTGGAACAGCCGCAAGAGTCCATGCAAAGGATATTATTATGGTGGCAAGGTCGAACCAGGATGGCGCACTCAGAGTCAGGGAAGCCCTTAAGAAAGCATCAATCAAGCTTCCGACACCATGCAAGATAGTAATAACCAAAGGTAAGGAACTGGCCGGCAAGATAGGCCTTTAACCTTTTTAAAATATAATTTCCTATAGTCCAGTGGATAATTTTATCATTTTTTCAGTTACCGATCTGGAAGGTATTAGCATGGCAGAGATAAAACTTATAAGTGCCGCAGCAACTACAACAGACCACATGTAGATATAACTGTAAGATACCAGATATGCCAGAGGGATACCTATCAATATAAAACATATTGCAACCATGATCCTCTGGATGGAACCGTACATTCCCCTGTTCTCCTTTCCAACAACTTTCAATTCATATGAAAGAGCCCCGGGTACAACAAATGGCCCTATACTTCCAATTAATGCTGATCCCAGATAGAGATCTGGAATCCTGGCATAAAGGGCATAAAACATCAAGACATACATGACCAGATCGAACATTGCCATGAGTATGACGTAAAGTTTCCCCCAGTCCTGATGCCTGTCTATGAATTTGCCTGAAAAATGTCCCCATAATATGCCAATTGCATAGGAGAGAGCGAGAAATATAAGGCTGAGAAAGCTGCTTATGCCCAGTTTTAACCCCAGTATTATATAGTAATAGGAAAAAGCGTATATGCCAACTGACATGAACACCTTTGTTGAGATTACCGGGCCAATGAATCTTTTCCTGTTTTTCAAAGCCCTGACACTGCCCATGAAAGTTGGCCTTTTAACAAGAGATTCTTCAGTAACAAGGTTCTCCCTTTCCTTCCTGAAAAGAAAGGTAAATGATGAAATTACGGCAGCAACCAGAACTGCCCCCGATATTAGATAGAGATGTGATATGCCTATACTGTCAAGTATGAATGCAACTGTGAAAAGAGCGACTGTACCTCCTGCCGTTTCCATTACAATGATGCGGGAATAGTGTGATCCAAGAACCGAAGATTTTATTGATTTTCCAACAAATGACGATAGTGATGACTTGAATGTATTCTGGGAGATCAGTATTACTGCCACCAGAACTGCTATTATGTAGAAAAATATGATTGCGTGAATCAGGCTGTCGAAGAATATTAGTATCAGGGCAGTAGAATATATTATCCCACCGGCAATCATAAGGAAATATGAAAATCCCCTGTCAATAAACCTTCCCTGTGGAAGTGTTATTATGAGTATTGCAACCTGCCCGATTGTTGTGCCTATACCTCCGTATATTATTGGTATTCCTGAAATAGTTAACAGGTAGAATATGGTATAATTGAAAAGATTCATTGAGAAAGAGAAAAAGAAATTTACCACTGAAAGGGATGAAACAAATGGGTTTATCCTGTTTTTTTCCACTGAATCCAGTTCTGTCAAGCAACTTAAATATCCATGATAGTATATATTTATTTTCTTTGGTTGTGTTAATTATTCAATTAAGAGGGCATATAATATTACTTTTAATATGCCAGCTATTATTGCGGAATATGGATGCAAAAGAGTCCACGCAAGAATTTGAATCTTTCCCAGGAGGATTCCTTCTGGATAACTGGAACCCATAAACAACTTAGAGCAAGTGCATAACAGGAAGAACCAGAAATCAGAAACAGTAAAAGTAATTAAATAAAAACTTATACGATGTTGATACTGAATGAATGCCACAGAGATCCTTATTGCCGTAATAGCTCTTATTATTGGAATATTCATTGGTGGATGGGGGACCAGGATGTACATGCGACATCCGTTCAGAAATGGCCCTGTTACAGGAATAGAGAGCCTCCTGGGAAAAGAGGCTCTGGTCACAAAGGTGAAAGAGGGTTATGCTGAAGTTTCCATTGATTCACAGATATGGGCCATAATCCCTCCTGATGGAGATCCACTTACTGTTGGCCAGAAGGTGTATGTGAAAGGGCTTGACGGAAACAGGCTAAGTGTAAGCAGGGATCCAGTTCCAAAGGTAAAGATCCCAAGGGGAAGGTTCGCCTGATCAATGATAAAATAGGATATGCATGGCTGTTCAGTGCCGAAAGAGTTAATATTTCATTTCCCATTATCCAGAAAGTTCAATAAGTTACGGTGTAAAAAATGACAATATTTCAAGGACAGGCAAGGAAAAAATTCACAGGTGGAAAGCTAAGAAGTTCAAGATCCAAGAGGAGATATGAACTTGGGCGCGAACCCACACTTACCAGAATAGGTCCGCAGTCAGCCAGAAAGGTTCGTGCAATGGGCGGAAATGTAAAGATAGCTCTCATGAAGGGAGACAGTGCCAATGTGTTTAATCCCAAAGAAAAGGTAACCAAGAAGATGAAGATCGTAACAGTAAAAGAAAATCCATCCAATCCGCACTATGTGCAGAGAAACATTATGAACAGGGGAACAATCATAATGACAGAAGCTGGTGCTGCCAGAATAACCTCCAGGCCGGGACAGGATGGAGTAATAAACGCTGTACTGCTATGAGATTTACGGTTTACACCCAGTATTTTAACGAAAAAAATTCCAGAAGGTATGGAAGAAAGATAAACAAAAAGGCTGCACATAATTTTAATGAACAGAAGCTGGTGGATTTTATGCGATCCATCAATGCCGATTTTGAGGAAAAAGAGTGCCGTTATCCAAGAGTCCCATGGGAACAATGTAAAATGTATACAGTGGAAGCTGATATAAAGAAGACTACTTTTTTGAAGATGTTTGAACGCCGGCTTGGCTCATAACCGATCTTTTTTTGATGGAGTAGTATTGCAGAGGGTGCTTCAGCCATTCCTGATTGCAGAGTCTGTCTTCTCCCTTGTAGCACAGATGGTTTGATTGCAGAACTGCACATTTGGGGGGCGAATACTCTGTACCAGAGATGTTTCCTGTCACATGATCTACCTGATAGGTAGTCATTCTTTCGTTGAAATCCGGGGCAGTATTAAATAAGGAAATAATGTCATCCCTTGGCATTCCAATCTTGTTCAGGAAACTGACCATTGTGAACCTTGCCATATGTGGAAGATTCACTCCATCCCTCATCTGCGATATATATTCATTTATGCAGGGCGGAAACATTTTGAAATCAACTGAACCCAGGTCAAGTATGCCTCTGGAACCCACCACCTTGTAAAGTTCCTTCACTGAATTTATATAATTATCAATGTCCTGTAGAATCCTTAAGGCTTCTTCCTCTTTGATTTCATGCACTTCTCTTATTGAATTTATAACAAAGAATTCTCTCATAATCTTTGCAAGGGTTTCCCTGTTGAGTATAACATTCCTGTCCTTGAACAGCTGGTACGTAAGCCTGTATTTTGATCCGCTAAGTCTACTGTTGCATGATACGAACTGATTCATTGGCAAATAGAATACCTCTTTTACTGGATCAAATGATGCCCACAGCCCCATGGAATTTGCATAGGTCTCAATATCTTCACCGTCAAGCTTTTCATCCATGATAAGGGTTTCCAGCACATCACGATGATAATTTACTGTGCGGGTCAGAAGTGGGTTCTCATTGACCCCTTTCAGAACCCACAGGGAAAAGTAATAAGATCTGCAATCTACCGCAGGTGCATCTTCTGTTTTTTCCGAATCTATGAGATAATCTATTATCTCCTGCCCCCTTTTCCTCGCATCTGCCATAGCAGGATCATGGGACTGAAAGATACTCTCGATTTCACCGATTTCCCTGATCTTATCAGGTTTGAAATTGTAGAGCGGTATCATCAGCTTATTTCCAGAAGATCGGATGGCCCGGATGTGATCTTTTCAAAACTATTTTTCCTCACCACGACATCATCCTCAATTCTTACGCCGCCGTACTTTGGCACGTATATTCCCGGCTCAACCGTCACCACCATCCTGTCCTTAAGTGTAAAATCGTAGTTCCTTGCAAGAGCTGGATGATCATGGACGTCAAGCCCTAGACCATGTCCCAGGCTGTGGATGAACCTACCCTTATACTGGGTACCGTCTATTATCTTTCTGGCAACCTCATCCACATCTTTTCCGTTTACATCCTCCCTTATGGTCTTCATACTCTCAGTCTGCGCTTCCTTTACAATATCATACATTTCCTTCTGCTTGCTGTCTGCTCTTCCAAACACTGCTGTACGCGTTATGTCTGAACAGTAACCTTTGTAAAGTGCCCCATAATCTGTAAGAACGAAGTCCCCTTTCTTGAGTTTCCGGTCTGAAGGCGAGTAGTGTGGTATTGCAGAACTTGGGCCGAACCCCACAATGGTGCTGAATGATGGTCCAGAGGCTCCGGCATTCATCATCTCATAAACCATTTTGGAAGCAAGTTCATATTCAGTCATCCCCTCTTTAAGGGACTGTATGACTTCCTCATAAATCTCGCTCCCTATCTTAGCGGCCTGCTTTAATTTGGCCAGTTCTTCATCATTTTTCTTTTTTCTTGATTCGAGAATGGAATTTGAAACATCTATGAATTCCTTGTCCGGAATTACCTTGAGCAGGTCCTTATACATCCCCAGAGAAATTGCTGAATAGTTGATGCCCACAGAATTAACCTTTTCAAGAGATGTTCTGATAATCCTGTTAAAATCTTCTCTTCCCTTTGCAATCATTACCTCAAGGCCGGTGGATCTTGCAGACTCCTCCTCGAGTTCAGAGGTAATAATTTTCAGACCATCCTGTGACACTATAAGTGCTGAACCCTCAAAGATGCCGGATTCAGCCTGTGTGAGATAGAAGAATGTCTTGTCTATCTGCCCTTCTCCCCCATTGAGGATCAGTATTGTGTCCAGTTCTCTTGCGTAGTCAAATATCTGTTTGTAGTCCATGAGTTGTATAGGATTTTGTAAAATATAACCTTTTCAAATTGCTGCACCAAGACTGCACCTTTGAAAATCGGCCAATATCATGAATTTACCTTTTTTACCATGAAAAGAGGATCATTGCATTAACAATGCCCATGATCATGGTTGCATAAAAAATCAAAAGAGTTAAAGCCCCTTTAAAATACAGTACATATTGAAAATCACTGAAATTTTCCACAGCATACAGGGGGAAGGTTACCTTATGGGTGAGCCTATGCTTTTTGTTAGAACCAACGGATGCAACCTAAGATGCAGGTGGTGTGATTCCACCTACACTTTCCAGGGAGGGCAGGAAACCTGTATAGATGATCTTCTTGAGATAGTTTCAAAAACCAGCGAAAAATGGATATGCTTCACTGGAGGAGAACCACTTCTGCAGAGGGAAACTCCAGCTTTCCTTAAGAGATGCACAGATGCGGGAAAGATGGTTCTCGTAGAGACCGGTGGATCCCTTTCCGTAGAGAAATGCCTCTTTTCTGATAAAACCATGATAGACATGGATATCAAGACCCCTTCATCTGGTGAAAGCAGAAGCCTTTACAGGCACAATCTTGATATTTTGCGAGAACATGACTATATAAAATTTGTAATCTCGGATCAGGAAGATTATGATTTTTCTAAGGAATTCCTTACCGGTTTGAACCGCCATATGAGGACTGTTTTCCAGCCGGCTTGGGGGACTGATCTTAAGTGGCTTACCGAAAAAGTGCTGCAGGACCGTTTGGATGTGAGGGTTCTTCCACAGCTGCACAAGATCATATGGGGAGAAAGAAGGGGTGTTTAGATGGAAAATGAAGACCTGACTTTATCAGGAAAATTCTATTATCAAGGGAGTTACCAGGATCTCAATCTGATCATATCAGAAGGAAAGATCCAGGGAATCAGGAAATTTATAAAGGGTAGAAAGGTTGAGCTTGAAGGGGCTATTTTCCCGGCCGGAACAGATACCCATGTCCACTTCAGGGATCCTGGGGAGACCCAGAAAGAGGACTTCTCTTCCGGATCCATGGCTGCTGCATATGGAGGTACTACCACAGTTCTGGATATGCCCAATAATATCATACCCATAGATAATTATCAGTCATATGAAAGAAAGCTTGAATCGGTAAGGGGCCGATCATTTGTGGATTTCGGTTTGTACTCAATGTTCACCGGAAACAATGCAGATATTATCCATCCGGATTCATTTGCACTGAAAATATTTATGGGGGGCAGTACAAACACCACTGGAATGGATAAGGTTGAAGAAAAAGCTATAAACAGTATTTCCAAATTGAACAAACCGGTTGTGTTTCATGCAGAGGATCAGCACTGCCTGGACATTTCCCGCAAAGAAACGCTTACTTTGAAGGACCACAATATATCCCGACCATCCCAGTGTGAGGCAGCTGCGCTTGTTACCATGTCAAAGTTAGGTATTGAAAAAAAGGTTGCAGCGCATGTGAGCGACAGTTCAAACCTGAAATTCCTGACCGGCCAGGGGACATATGCTGAAATCACACCTCACCATATGATCCTGAACGATGAGATGGATCTTGGGAGTTATGGAAAGGTTAACCCTCCTTTGAGGGAACCTGCAGTCCAGAGATCAAACCTTGAGGCATACCTTTCTGGAAAATACTTCATGGTCTCTTCAGATCATGCCCCCCACACTCCTGAGGAAAAGGAGGAGTTTGAATATGCAAAATCGGGAATAATAGGAGTTGAAACAAGAATCCCCATCCTTCTTGCACTCATATCAAAGAAGATACTTTCACCTGATCTTTTTTACAGAACTGCCATCTTGAATCCCGCAAAGCTTTTCAATATAAACAAGGGTGAAATCAAAGAGGGGTCATATGCAGATTTCTTCAATGTTAAGTTTTCTTCAATACACAGGCTTGACCAGTCAAAACTTCATTCAAAGAACTGGGAAACTCCATTCAATGGAATGGACGTGGTATTCCCTGAAAACGTTATGATGAGAGGGGACTTAATAGTTGAGAATAGTGAGATCGTTTACGGAAGGACCGGAAAATACCTCAATGATCTAGATAAGTGAGAATTTTCTGAAGATATCCTGGATAGCCTCACCACTCCCCATTGGCGATATGTAGTCGGATACCTCTTTCAGATCAGGGTCTCCATTTTTTATGGTTGATCTGTTTACGCCTTCCACAAACATGGGAAGATCGTTTTTGGAGTCCCCAACCACCAGTATGTCCTCTTTTTCTATGTGGTGCAGTTCCATAAGCTTTTTCAAGGCATAACCTTTATTCTGTCCTTTATTGAGCACATGCCATGAAAAACTGCTGTCGGTTATTTCAAGATTCCATCTAATTGACTCTGCCTTTACAATTTCAGTATCCTCAGAATCCATCTCAAAAGCCATTGAACTGTACCTCCACACATTTGTAAATATTCCCCTAGCGCTGCTGATTTCTGATATATGCTTGAGAAATTCCTCAGTTTTACGCTTGTGGAAGAATTTTTCGATCCTGTTCTGGTAATACATGACTCCTCCGTTTTCTGCAAACACCTCATACCTCATTCCAATGTATATCTGCAGTGCATACATAACCGGCACAACATTTCCGCTGACAAGGCTTATGATTTTCCCGTTATCCTGTGCCTTCCTGATAGCTTTTATTGCAGATTCCTGTATTCTTCTGGAACTGTCGGTTATTGTGCCATCCACATCAAGTATTGCCAGCTTTACCATACTTCTGGATATTTATAGTTCTAATAACTCTTCTTTCCATGTCCCAGAAAACAATTGCATGGGATCGCATAGTGCAACTTAACAAAAAAGCAGGTGAATTCAAGTCTGACAGTGAATTATCAACAAACTGCCTCAAAGTAATGGAAAATATTGCATCCAGACTGGACATAACCCTTACAAAAGAGATAAAGCGATCATATTGCAAAAGTTGCAAAACCATTTATGGAAACTGCAGAGTAAGACTGAGAAAGGGGATAGTTACTGTTACATGCGGGAATTGTGGAGATATAAGACGATTGCCCTATGTGAAATCTACCAAATTGCGCAACGAAAAAAATTAGAGAGATGAGAATAATGGAAACTTTCTTTTTCACGGGCTTAAGATTTCTGCACTTTGAATTCCGTCAGTTAATATGCGGGCAGGTCATTGAACTTTGATAAAAATGACAGATGAAAATACAGAGGAAAAAAAGAAAGATGCAAAGCAGAGTGCAAAAGAATCTGGTGAAAAATTCGGAAAGGCAACAAGTGATGCGTTCAACAACTTAAGCACCAAAACAAAAGCTGCCTACAATGCATCGAAAGATTTTATTGAAGGTGCAAGAAAGGGTGCTGACAAAAAAACCAAGAAACCTTAGATCCTGTGCTCAATAAAGCACAAAACACCCTTATTCTTTGATTATATAGGGTGTCTCATGTTTTAACAAACGACGATTTTGTTTATTGCCCTCGCTTTTTCTCCCTGCTCGATGTTGGATATGACCATCAGATTGTACGCAATGATCTTCAGACCCATTGCGGTAT